>Ga0310690_10000216_pt1 | contig 136137 bp, 101 predicted proteins | sample AusTroGonzalo_MG_2_FD_207661 | JGI IMG/M metagenome (GOLD analysis project Ga0310690, IMG submission 207661) | Bovine rumen microbial communities from tropical cattle in Woodstock, Queensland, Australia - Gonzalo_04 (v2) (version 2) | ecosystem: Host-associated > Mammals > Digestive system >...
CTCATGAAGTCGTGTATTATGGCCCTCAATATACGGAAGAGGATTTGCTGGAAATGTATGGGATGAGCAAAGCGCAGGGGTATTTCCCCGAACGGGAGTTCTACGAGCCGGACGAACTGGACCTCGCTTCGGCGACTCCGGATTTCCGGAACCTGCTGCAGTGGCGTCCTGCCGTGCTCACGGATGAGAACGGCGTCGCCGAGATCCCCTTCGCCGCCTCCGACGTCAAAACAGAGTTCGTCGGCCTCGTCGAGGCCGTCGACGGCGCGGGCCTGCTGGGCTGCCAAACGTTTACCTTCCGGGTCGTTAAACTATGAGAAAGGTTTTTTTGTTTATTCTGATGGCCGTTCTTCCTGTGCTGCCGGCGCTGGGCCAAGGGCGGCCGGTGCTGGCGGATGGGATCAGCGGCCGGGACCGGGTGGAGCGGACGCTGTTCCTGCTGACCTTTTCGCCGCGGAGCGACACCAGCTTCGTGGTGTCGGATTCGTTGGGGCGTTTCGAGGTCGATCCGGATCTGATGTCGGAGATGCGGGGAAATGTCTATCTGAAGCCGGTCGCTTCGCACCCCAAACCGAAGCTGACGCTTGTCGATCCTTTCGACAGCATAGGCGTCTATCGGCAGGGGCGGGAGCGCTATCTGGCGCAGAATCACATTTTTGAGACAGAAAGAGAAGACGACGTCTTTTACTTCGATTCCGACGTGACCATCTTGAAAGAGGCGACGGTCAAGGCCCGGCGGTCCGTCATCGGCCGGGATAAGGTGACAGGGTATCTGGACAGTCTTACCCTCTCGTTGCTTCCCGAGTGGGTCTGTGAACACGGATTCCTGAATGATTATCACGGTTATTCCCATCATCCCCATAACTGTCTCGATTGTAAGTTGCCGAGCAAGAAACGCATAACACCCAAACGGGGCGAGATCTATAATCTTGTGAAGTATGAACCTATTGGTGATGACGGCGTCTGGTATCTGACACATCAGACGACGATTGCTTACCCCGGCCCCCAATACACGGAGGAGGAATTGCTGGAGATGAACGGGATGTGGAAGGCGCAGGGGTACCATCCCGTCCGGGAATTCTATGAGCCGGACGAGCTGGACCTCGCGTCGGCGACGCCGGACTTCCGGAACCTGCTGCAATGGCGCCCCGCCGTGTTGACCGACGAGAACGGCGTCGCCGAGATCCCCTTTGCCGCCTCCGACGTCAACACCGAGTTCGTCGGCCTCGTCGAGGCCCTTGACGGTACGGGCCTGCTGGGCTGCCAGACATTTACATTCAGAGTCGTTAAGCTATGAGAAAAAGCTTCTTGTTTATCCTGATGGCCGTACTTTCTGCGTTGTCGGTGAAAGGGCAGGGACGGCCGGTGCTGGCGGACGGGATCAGCGGGCGGGACCGGCAGGAACGGACGCTGCTGATCCAGGCCTTTTCGCCACAGAGCGACTCGTGTCTGGTGATGAGCGATACGCTGGGCCGGTTCGAGATCGATCCGGAGCTGATGGGAAGGATGCGGGGGAACGTGTATCTGAAACCGATGAAGATGAGACCCGGGGTGAAGCTGGCCATCGAGAGCCCTTTCGACAGCATCGACGCCTACCGACAGGGGCGGGAGCGCTATCTGGCGCAGGATTATGTTTTTATGCCGGAAGAGAAAGAGGAAGTGTTTTACTTTGATCCTGACGTGACTGTGCTGAAGGAAGCCACGGTCAAAGCGCGGCGGTACACGGTCGGCCGGGACAAGGTGACGGGTTATCTGGACAGTCTGGCCATCCTGTCGAGCGGCGAATGGGTCTGTGACCATGGCCCCGGGAAAGTGCAGTATCTGAACAATTATCGCGGATATACGCACCATCCGGATGAGTGGGGAATTTATGATGGGAAGCGGCTGACGCCCAAGCGGGGAGAGATCTATGAGATCATACACTATATTCCGGGGCCCACCCGTTCCGGGTGGATGGTGGATATGGAGCATATGCCCCCGCGGATGGTGTTGTATGAGGGACCTCAGTACACGGAAGAGGAATTGTTGGAGATGTATGGGATGTGGAAGGCGCAGGGGTACCATCCCGTCCGGGAATTCTACGAGCCGGATGAACTGGACCTCGCGTCGGCGACGCCGGACTTCCGGAACTTGCTGCAGTGGCGCCCCGCCGTGCTCACGGACGAGAACGGCGTCGCCGAGATCCCCTTCGCCGCCTCCGACGTCAACACCGAGTTCGTCGGCCTCGTCGAGGCCGTCGACGGCACGGGCCTGCTGGGCTGCCAGGTCTTCTCTTTTCGGGTGATCAAGGAATAGTTGAAGGCTTGTCGGGGGAGAAGAAAATGAAAGAAGCCAGCCCAAAAGGACTGGCTTCTAGCGGTGCGGACGAGGCTCGAACTCGCGACCTCCGGCGTGACAGGCCGGCATTCTAACCAAACTGAACTACCACACCAGGTTGTTTCGTTTCCGAATGCGGATGCAAAGATAGACATAATTTGGGAATCCGCAACACTCTTTTGAAAAAATATTTTCTTAAACCCGAAAATAGTTACTCTGGGCGCTATCTGCTTGCGGTACGTTGAAATTTGCATTATATTTGTATGATTTATATAGAATCGGTAACGGAAGAATCTAAAATATGAAGAAGTTTTCTTTGATAGCAGCGATAGCTGCGATCTTGCTGTGTTCCGCGTCGCTCAGCGTGTACGCACAGATGACGGACGATCAGGTGATCGAGTATGTCAAGACTGCGAATGCCGCGGGCAAGAGCCAGTCGCAGATCAGCCAGGAACTGCTTCTGCAGGGCGTGACCCAGGCCCAGGCGGAGCGTATCCGGGCCAAAGTGCAGGCAAGCGCAGACCAGGTGCAGCAATTCGGTGACGACACGTCCTTCGGCCGCAACTCCGGCGCGTCCACGCTTCGCGGCGGGACTTACGAGCAGGAATATTTCAACAATCAGCGCGATATCAGGCCCCGCCAGAAACCGCGTCGCGAGGTCGTCGTGGACCCGAATCGCGACCGCAGCACCTTCTCGCTGCAGAAAGAGCGGCTTGAGAAGGAGCTGCGTGATTTGGATGCTGATGCTGATTTTAGCGAGCTTTTGGGTTCGCTGGTCGGAAGGGAGGATATCCCCGACAGTCTGCAGATCTTCGGTCACGACATCTTCAACGGCAGTGGACTGACTTTCGAGCCGAACGAGAACCTCGCCACGCCGGAGCGCTACCAGCTCGGTCCCGGCGACCAGCTGCTCATCGAGATCTTCGGCTACAGCGAAGGTTCTTACAGCAAGACGATTTCCCCGGAGGGGACCATCAATATCAGCCAGATCGGCCAGGTCCAGCTGGGCGGCCTGACCATCGCCGAGGCGAAGGAGAAACTGCGCCGCACCCTGGCGTCCAAGTACGCCTCCGTGGGCGGCAGCAACCCCAACTCCACCGTCAGCATCACCCTGCGCAACATCCGCACCATCCAGGTGAACGTGATGGGCGAGGTGGTGATGCCCGGTACCTTCCGCCTTTCCTCGTTCGCGACCGTCTTCAACGCCCTGTACAATGCGGGCGGCGTGACCGAGAACGGCTCCCTGCGTGCCATCAAGGTGGTTCGCAACGGCAAGCAGGTCGCCACCGTCGATATCTACGGCTATCTTTTCAACGGCCGCTCCGACAGCGACATCGCCCTTCGCGAGGGCGATATCATCATCGTCCCGCCGTATGTCAACCTTGTCCGGGCCGCCGGCCAGGTCAAGCGTCCTATGTATTATGAACTGGCCGAAGGGGAGACCCTCTCCGACCTGATCCAGTATGCCGGCGGATTCTCCAGCAAAGCCTATCAGGAAGATGTCCGCGTGATCCGCCAGCGGGGCGCCGAGCGCCAGATCTATACGGTCCGCAAGGATTCCGTCGCCGGTTTCGCGATGGTCGACGGCGACGAGGTCCAGGTGGGCAAGACGTTGGAGCGCTTCTCCAACAAGGTGGAAGTCAAGGGCGCCGTGTTCCGTCCCGGCATGTATGAACTCGGCGGTGACATCGCCACGGTCCGTCAGCTGGTCCGCGCTGCGGGTGACCTGACGGAAGACGCCTTCACCGGCCGCGCCGTCATCGTCCGCGAGGCGGAAGACCTGACCTTCGTGTCGCTCTCCGTCGACCTGGGCGGCATCCTTTCCGGCGAGGCCAACGATGTCGTGCTCCACAAGAACGACATCCTCGTCGTTTCCAGCCAGAAAGATCTGAACGATCCCGGCACGCTGATCATCAACGGTTACGTCCAGCATCCGGGCATCTTCCCCTTCAGCGCCAATACCACGATCGAGGACCTGATCCTGATCGCGGGCGGCCTGATCGACGGTGCTTCTACGGCGCGCGTCGATGTGGCCCGCCGCGTCGTGGATCCGGCCAGCCTGATGCCGTCCGATACGGTCGGCGAGACCTATTCCTTTGCCATCAAGGACGGTATGGCCGTGGATGGCGGCGAGCGTTTCCTGCTGGAACCCTATGATGTCGTCTCCGTCCGCCGGAGCCCGTCCTACCGGCCGCAGCGCTTCGTCACCATCGAGGGCGAAGTCGCCTTCCCGGGCGAATACGTGCTGCTCACCGAGGGTGAGCGCCTCTCCGACCTCGTCAAGCGGGCCGGCGGCCCGACCGGGCAGGCCTACCTGCGCGGCGGTACCCTCCGCCGGCGTATGACCGAGGAGGAACAGGCACAGCAGCGCGCCAAGGAGGACCTGCTCCATTCGGTCAGCGGCCGCGATACCCTCGATGCCGCGTCGATCCGTCTGGACAGGATCTATTCCGTGTCCATCGAACTGGACAAGGCCGTCCAGCGTCCCGGTTCGGAGTTCGATCCCGTCCTCCGCGAGGGTGACCGCATCTTCGTGCCCGGCCAGCAGAACACGGTCCGCATCAGCGGCGCCGTCCTGTATCCGAACACGGTCGTCTATGTGCCCGGCAAGAGCTACCGTTACTATATCGACGCCGCGGGCGGCTACTCCAACAACGCCCGCCGCAACAAGTCGTTCATCATCTATATGAATGGCATGTCGCGCCCGGCACGCGGCGGCACCTTCGACTACGGCTCCAAGATTGAGCCCGGCTGCGAGATTGTGGTACCCGAACGCGGCGCCCGGGCCGGTATGAGCACGGCGGAGTTGATGGCGATGGCTTCTTCCGCGACTTCGCTCACTACGCTGGTCGCCACCTTAGTCAACATCTTTAGATAGCCCTGCCCGATGCAAGAGAAGAAATACATCGAACCCCAGCTTGTGGAAGAAGAATTCGACGAGCTCAACCTGACGGAGTTGCTGCGCAAGCTCTTCCGGGAGTGGAAGCGGGTCTTCCGCTGGTGCGTGGTCGCCGGCGTGATCGGCCTCGTGTTCGCCTTCAGCATTCCCACGGAATATACGGTCAACTCCAAACTGGCCCCGGAAACCGTCTCCAAGAATTCGACCGGAAGCCTTGGCTCGCTTGCGAGCCTGGCCGGCATCAACCTCGGCTCGATGAGCACGTCCGACGCCGTCAGCCCCGACCTCTATCCGGACATCGTTTCCTCCACGCCTTTCGTGGTCGAGTTGTTCCCCGTGCAGGTGGAATTCCGGCACGGCAAGGATACGCTCAAGACCGACTTCTATACCTATCTGGATGAATACAACCGCAAGGCCTGGTGGGTTGCCGGGCTCCAGCTCCCGTTCAAGGCGCTGGAGTGGTTCCGGGGCCTGTTCCACGAGCAGGTGGAGGAGGTGAAAGGTTACGCTTCCCTCGATCCGTCCGCTTTGACCTGGGAGCAGGAGAAGATCGCCAAGTCCATCCGCAGCGATGTCTCGCTGACCGTGGACAAGAAGACCTCGGTGATCTCGCTGAACGTCACGGCGCAGGATTCCCACGTCGCCGCCAGCATCTCCAAGGAGGTGATTTCCCGCCTGCAGACCTACGTGACCAACTACCGGACCGAGAAGTCCCGCCAGGACCTCAAATACTACGAATCGCTGTATGTCGAGGCGCGTGACGCCTATTTCACGGCGCAGCAGCGCTATGCCCGCTATGTCGACTCCAACCAGGGGGTGATCCTCCAGCGCGTCAAGATCGAGCAGGAGCGCCTGCAGAATGAGATGAACCTCAATTACCAGCTCTACAACACCTGCGCCCAGCAGCTCCAGGCCGCCAAGGCGAAGGTACAGCAGGAGACGCCGGTATTCACCATCATCAACCCGCCGCAGGTCCCGATCAAGCGCAGCAAGCCGTCCCGGATGATGATCCTGTTCGCATTCGTCTTCCTTGGCGCGGCGGCCTCCTCCGTCTGGATCCTCTGGGGTCGCGGCGTCGTCGCGGGTTTCAAGAAGAAAGAGGAAGAGGACCGGTAGGGTGGAAGAATACATAGAGATCAAAGGCGCCAGGGTCAACAACCTCAAGAACCTGACCCTGCGGATTCCCCGCGGCAAGTTCGTGGTCATCACGGGCATTTCCGGTTCGGGCAAATCCTCGCTGGCCTTCGATACGCTCTATGCCGAGGGGCAGCGGCGTTTCTCCGAGAGCCTCTCGTCCTATGCCCGGCAGTTTCTCGGCCGGATGACCAAACCCGACGTGGACGGCATCGACGGCATTCCGCCGGCGATCGCCATCGAGCAGAAGGTCAGCACGCGCAACCCCCGTTCGACCGTGGCCACGACCACGGAAATCTATGATTTCCTGCGTCTGCTGTTCGCCCGCATCGGGCGGACCTATTCTCCCGTTTCCGGCGAGGAAGTGCGCCGCGACGGGGTCGCGGACGTGATGGACTGGCTCGCCGGGGCGGGCGGCGGCACCTTCTACATCCTCGCGGACCTCGGCTGGGACGCGCGGACGGACCGGGTCGAGCTGCTCCTGCAGCTCAAGGAAGACGGCTACAACCGCCTCTACGTGGACGGCAAGCCGCTCCGGATCGACGACGTCCTGCAGCAGGGCGCGGACACGCTGTCCGGCGCCTGGCTCCTGCTGGACCGCGCACGCCTCTCGGGCGCCCCGACGGGCGATACGCGCACGCGCCTGCTTTCCTCGGTCGCCGACGCCTTCACGCGCGGCGACGGGCGGATGGCCGTGGCGACGGAAGACGGCCGCCTGCAGCATTTCTGCAGCCGCTTCGAGCGGGACGGCATCGTGTTCCGCGAGCCGGACGAATACCTCTTCAGCTTCAATTCGCCGCTGGGCGCCTGCCCGACCTGCGGCGGCCTCGGCAAGATCATCGGCATCAGCGAGGACCTCGTGGTGCCGGACAAGACCAAGAGCATCTACGACGGGGCCATCGCCTGCTGGCGCGGCGAGAAGATGGGCTGGTTCAAGGACCATCTCGTGGCGGTCGCGCCGCACTACGGCATCCCCATCTTCGAGCCTTACTGCAACCTGTCGGATGAGGTCCGGGACCTGATCTGGAACAGCAAATACGTCGAGGGCGACGACAACTCGATCTTCGGCATCAACGAATTCTTCAACTGGGTGGAGAGCCAGCGCTACAAGATCCAGTTCAAGTATATGCTCAGCCGCTTCAGCGGCCGCGCCACGTGTACGGCCTGCGGCGGCTCCCGCCTGCGCCGCGAGGCCCTCTGGGTGAAGGTCTGCGGGCACAACATCCACCAGATCCTGAAGATGACGGCCGAGCGGGCGCTCGATTTCTTCCGCGACCTGCCGCTGACGGCGACGGAGCGGGACATCGTCGCCGAGCCGGTCGCGGAGATCGTCTCCCGCCTGCAGTGCATCGTGGACGTGGGCCTGGGCTACCTGACGCTGGACCGCGCCTGCAACACCCTGTCGGGCGGCGAGAGCCAGCGTGTCAACCTCGTGACCGCGCTGGGATCGAGCCTCGTCGGCTCGATGTACATCCTGGACGAGCCGAGCATCGGCCTGCATTCGCGCGATACGGAGCGGCTGATCAGCGTGCTGAAGCGCCTGCGCGACATCGGCAATACCGTCATCGTGGTCGAGCACGACGAGGAGATCATCCGCGCCGCCGACCTGCTGATCGATATGGGACCGCTCGCGGGCGTGCACGGCGGCGAGCTCGTGTATGCCGGCCCGGCCGCCAAGGCGAAGCCGGCCGACATCGACCGCTCGCTGACGCTCCAGTACCTGAACGGGCAGAAGCTCCGCTACGTGCGCGAGAAGCGCCCCTGGCAGTACAGCATCTGCGTCAACGGGGCGATGGAGCACAACCTCAAGGACATCGACGTCCGTTTCCCGCTGGGCGTGCTCACGGTCGTGACGGGCGTATCGGGCTCCGGCAAGTCCACCCTGGTGGGGGACATCCTCTATCCGGCGCTCTACCGGCGCATCCACGAAGCCGGCGACCCGCCGGGCACGCACCGCGGCCTGTCGGGCAACCTCGACCGCATCACGCGCGTCGAATACGTGGACCAGAATCCGATCGGCCGGAGCTCGCGCTCCAACGCCGTGACCTACCTCAAGGCCTACGACGGCATCCGCAAGCTGATGGCGTCGCAGCAGGCGGCCAAACTGGCCGGCCTGACGGCCAACCATTTCTCCTTCAACACCGAAGGCGGCCGCTGCCCGGAGTGCCAGGGCGAAGGCGTCGTGCGCATCGGGATGCAGTTCATGGCCGACGTGGAAATGGTCTGCGAGGAGTGCGGCGGCAAGCGCTTCAAGCCCGAGGTGCTGGAAGTCCGCTACCGCGAAAAGAACATCGACGACATCCTGAATATGAGCGTGGACGAGGCCGTGGACTTCTTCGCCGCCGGCCCCGAATCCGAGGCCAGGGCCGTCGCGGAGCTGCTTCAGCCGCTCCGGGACGTGGGCCTGGGCTACATCAAGCTCGGGCAGAGCAGCTCGACCCTGTCGGGCGGCGAGAGCCAGCGCATCAAGCTGGCGTATTTCCTGTCGCTGAGCCGCACCAAGAGCAAGAGCGAGAAGATCCTGTTCCTGTTCGACGAGCCGACCACCGGCCTGCATTTCTTCGACGTGGAGAAGCTCCTGCAGAGCTTCGACGCGCTGCTGGCCGCCGGTCACTCGCTCATCGTCGTCGAACACAACGTCGACGTGATCCGCGCGGCGGACTGGGTGATCGACCTCGGCCCCGACGCGGGCGACCGCGGCGGCGAGATCGCCTTCGCCGGCACGCCGGAGGACCTTGCCAAGGCCGACACGTTTACCGCCAAGTATCTATGAAAAGGATAGCCGCCCTCACGATGGTCCGCAACGACGATTTCTTCCTGCGCAAGTGGGTGGAGTACTACGGTGCGCAGCTCGGCCGGGAGAATCTCTTTATCTGGTTCGACGGCACCGACCAGCAGATTCCGTCTTTCTGCGAAGGGACGAACGCGACGGCCATCCCCAAGATCGGAACCGACGTGGTGTCCAACGACAAGGGACGCGTCGCCGTGATGAGCGCGAAGGCCGCGGAGCTGTTCTCCGCCGGGTATGACCTGGTGATCGGGACCGACGCCGACGAATTCGTGGTGGTGGACCCCAAACTGGGCCTTTCCCTCCCGGAATACCTCAGCGGCTGCAAGATCGGCGTGTCGCTGTCCCCGCTGGGCCTGGATTTCGGCCAGAAACTGGGCGAGGAAGGGGATATCGACGCCGCCGTGCCTTTCCTGCAGCAGCGGCACTATGCCCAGATCGGGACGCGCTATACCAAATGCTCGGTCCTGGCGCGCCCGTGCCAGTGGGGCTCCGGCTTCCACCGCGTCCGCGGGCACAATTTCCACATCGGGAAGGATCTCTACCTGCTGCACTTCGGCTACTTCGACCAGAAGCGCCTGCAGGACCGTTTCCGGGACGCCGACCGGCTTGAACTGGGCTGGGAGGCGCATATGCGGAAGCGTTCCCGCACCATCCGCTACGTGACGGAGCTGCCGGCGCGTGATTTCGGGTGCTGGACGCGTTTCGCGCGCGTCTGCCAGACGCTCTGCCGCCCGCCGTACGCTCTGAACAAGCCGGCGATGTTCCAGCTGCGCATCGTCGTGCGCATCCCCGAGCGCTTCCGCGACCTGGTCTAGGGCGCGGTCACTTTCATCTCCGAGACGCTGTAATCGTCCGGCCCGTCGACCGTCAGTCCGACCTCGACGGCCGCCCCGCGTGCCAGCGGCGGCAGGGGAATGTCGAACGAACAGGCCTTGCCGCGGATCTCGCAGGCGAATTCCAACGTCGGACGCGGCACGCCGAGGATGTCCTCCGGCGTGTCGTTGGGATAGCACCAAAGCGTCACATTGGGCTCCTGCGGGAAATAGCCGATGTCGTAGGGGAGGGCGGTCCACGGACCGGCGTCCACGAGCTCCGTGGGCCGGAAATCCTTCTGGCGCAGGATCTCCGCGCCGTCCGGCAGGTCGCGCAGCCGCACGCGCGGATTCTCCAGCAGGTCGTAGCCGTCCATCGTGTTGCTCACGCGGGCCAGCACGACCCGGCAGAGCAGCGGCTGCAGGCTGACCGTCCCGGTCAGCTCCTGCGTGGCGCCGCTGCCGCCCAGGATCGGCGCGCCCGGGTCGTCGTCCGCGAAGGAGAAGCGCAGCTGCTCCATCGCGTCGTAGCGCTCGAGCGCTTTCAGGTTGAAGCCGTGCGGGCTGTTGGCGACCGCCGCGAGCAGCTTCTCGCCGGGCGGCGTGCGGATGCACAGCTCGTCCGGCAGGTGGTCCAGGTGTACGTGATGCTCCAGCGCCCGGATGCCGTCCCGGGCGTAGAGGAATAAGTCCAGCGTGTGCACGTCGCGCCCGCCCGCGTCCAGGCGGACGGTGGTCAGGACGGAGTCGACGGCCGGTACGGGCGGCGTGTCGTCCGCGGGGCCGTCCGGGACCGGTTCGCGTTGGCAGGAACCCAGCAGAGCCGGCAGCAGAAACAGGTAATAACAGTAACGCGTAAGAGATTTCCCTGCCCGCCGCAGAGGGCGGCGGTGACGAAGGGAAAGAGACAGGCAAGTATGTAGAGTCTGCCGGCTCGCGGGGTTTGAGAAGTTTTTCATAACGGGGGCAAATGTAGGAGCCGGCGGACAATGTGTCAAGGACCTGTAAGAATCGTACGGGGGTAATTGTGAAATTTTACCCGTTTGCGCTTTTTAAAAACAATCAGGGCCCGCAAACCTGCGGGCCCTGATCTGTATCGTTAACCTCCGAAGTTGTCGTAGAGGACGTTCTCCGGCGGGACGCCGAGCGAATCGAGCAGTTCGTTCACGCACTTGGTCATCATGGGAGGACCGCACATGAAGTACTTGATATCCTCGGGGGTCTCGTGGTCCTTGAGGTAGGTCTCGTACATCACGTTGTGGACGAAGCCGGCGGTGTACTTGACGCCTGCGGCATCCGCTGCGGGATCCGGACGGTCGAGGGCCAGGTGGAACTTGAAGTTCGGGAACTCCTTCTCGATCTCGGCGAAGTCCTCCAGGTAGAAGGCCTCCACGAGGGCGCGGGCGCCGTAGAAGAAGCTGACCTTGCGGCCGGTCTTGAGCGTACGGAAGAGCTCCATGATGTGGCTGCGGAGCGGAGCCATACCGGCGCCGCCGCCCACGAAGATGTACTCCACGTTGTCCGGATCGTTCTTCGGAAGGAGGAACTCACCGTAAGGGCCGCTGATCATCACCTTGTCACCCGGCTTGCGGGAGAAGACGTAGGTGGAAGCGATTCCCGGAGGCACACCCGGCACGAACTTGAAGACGCCCTTCGGCTGCGTGCGGTCGAACGGCGGGGTCGCGATACGCACGTTGAGTTTGATGATGCCCTTCTCGCCAGGATAGGAAGCCATGGAGTAGGCGCGGATGGTCGGAACCTCGTTCTTGTACTTGAGCGCGGTGATGCCGTACTTGTCCCAGTCGCCCTTGTAGATGTCGGCCACGCCCATATCGGAGAAGTCGGCCTCGTAGGCAGGGATGTCGATCTGGATGTACTCGCCGCTCTTGAACTCGAGCTCTTCGCCCTCGGGGAGCTTGACGGTGAATTCCTTGATGAACGTAGCGACGTTCTCGTTGGAGATCACCTCGCATTCGAGTTTCTTGACGGACAGGGCGGATTCGGCCACCTGGATCTTGAGGTTGTCCTTGACTTTGACCTGGCACCCCAGACGCCAGCCGTCCTTGATCTGCTTGCGGTTGAAGAAGCCCACCTCGGTCGGCAGGATCTCGCCGCCGCCCTCGAGCACCTGGACCTTGCACTGGCCGCAGTTGGCCTTGCCGCCGCAGGCGGAGGGGAGGAAGATCTTCTGTTCGGCAAGCGTGTTCATCAGCGAGTTGCCGGGATTGACCTTGAGGGTTTTCTTGCCGTTGTTGATATCGATGTCGACCGTACCGGTCGGGGTGATCTTGGCCTTGACGTAGAGCAGCAAGACCACCAGCAGCAAGGTCAGGATGACGATGACTGCGATTGATGCGATAATTGTAGGTGTCATTGCGTGCTCCTCCTAAAGTTGGATACCCATAAAGATCATGAAGGCCATACCCATCAGGCCCACCGTGATGAAGGTGATGCCGACGCCCTTGAGCGGGGCGGGGACATTGCTGTAGGACAGCTTCTCACGGATGGCGGCGAGGCTGACGATGGCGAGGTACCAGCCGAGACCGGAACCGAGGCCATAGACGAGCGGCTCGCCGACGGTCGCGAAGTCGCGCTGCTGCATGAAGAGGGAACCGCCCAGGATGGCGCAGTTCACGGCGATCAGCGGCAGGAAGATACCGAGCGACGAGTACAGCGAAGGAAGGAACTTCTCCACGAACATCTCGACCAGCTGCACGAAGGCGGCGATCACGGCGATGAAGAGGATGAAGCTCAGGAAGCTCAGGTCCACCTCTGCGAACTGCGGGCCCAGCCAGCTCAGTGCGCCGGGCTGGAGCACGAACTTGTTGAGGGCCCAGTTGATGGGCAAGGTGAAGAAGAGGACAAAGATAACAGCGAGGCCCAGGCCATTGGCTGTCTTCACGTTCTTCGATACCGCCAGGTATGAGCACATACCCAGGAAGTATGCGAAGATCATATTGTCAACGAAGATTGACTTGACGAATAAGCTTACGTATTCCATAGGGCGACGCGATTATTTCTCCTGAAGGTCCTTGTCGAAGGCGCGGTGTACCCAGATGATGCATCCGAGCAGGATCAGCGCGAACGGCGGCAGGATCACGAGGTTGTTGGGAATATAGCTGGCGGGCAGGACCTGCAGGCCGAACAGGGTGCCGCTTCCGAGAAGCTCGCGGAAGAAGGCGACGATGATCAGGATGAGACCGTAGCCCACACCGTTGGCCAGACCGTCCAGCAGGGAAGGGATGGGCTTGTTGCCGAGGGCGAAAGCCTCGATGCGGCCCATCACGATACAGTTGGTGATGATCAGACCGATGTAGACGGAGAGCTGTTTGTCGATGGCGTAGGTGCCTTCGCCGGCCTTGAGGATCTGGTCGACGAGGATCACCATCATAGCGACGACGACGAGCTGCACGATGATACGCACACGCATCGGGATGGTGTTGCGGAGCAGCGAGCAGACGAGGCTGGAGAGGCCCGTGACGACGATCACGGAGAGAGCCATCACCAGCGCACCCTTCAGCTGGACCGTGACGGCCAGCGAGGAGCAGATACCCAGGATGAGAACGGTAATCGGGTTACCTTTCAGGATCGGGTTGAGGATCGTTTCTTTGAGTTTCTTGTCCATGGATTATTCCTCCTCAGCTTTATGGTGTTCGCAGTGCTCACAATCTTCTTCGCCATCCTGGCAGCAGGCGGTGGCGCCGTTGCCGAGGTGGCTTTCGTAGGCCTTGAACCAGACGTTCAGGGCTTCGTTGAGGCCCTTGGAAGTCATGGTCGCACCGGAGATGGCGTCCACGGTGTTGCTGGCGCCCGTCTGCTCGGCGTTCTTGCCGAGGTTGAAGAGCGTCTCGCCGCCGAAGGCGACGGTCTTGCCGATGAACTTCTCGCGGAACCAGGCTTCGTCCTTGATCTTGGCGCCGAGGCCCGGGGTCTCGGACTCGTGGTCGAAGTAGGCGCCGGCGATGGTGGTGTGGTCAGGCTGGAAGGCGACGTAGCCCCAGACGGGGCCCCAGAGGCCTGCGCCGTAGACCGGAATCACGGTGTAGCCGTTCTTGAAGACATAGACCGGGAGGACGGCCTCGCCGCCGGCCTTGATGGCCTTGTTCTGCGGCTTGAGGTTGTCCACCAGCTCGATGCTGGCTTTCTCGGTGGAGAGGGTGCCGTTCTCCTGGCCGTCGAGGCCGATGGTGTAAGCCTTGTCGATGTTGTCGGCGTACAGCTGGAGAATGCCGGCGTTGTTGGTTGCGTAGAGTTCGTCCGTCGGTTTGATCTGCGCGGCGGACATCATCTGGCGGAGGGTCTCCGCCTTGGCGTTGGCCTCCTGCGAAGGCTTCAGCTTCATCGCCGTGAAGGCGAGGACCGCAGCCACGACTACGACCACCAGGGTGGTGTAGATGACAGTATATGCGTTGCTGTTGGTATTCATAGGGCTAGGCGGTTTTGAGTTTCTTGGCCTTGCGGGAGATGTGGGCGCTGGTGACGCAGTGGTCGATCAGCGGGGCGAACACGTTGCAGAGCAGGATGGCGAGCATCATACCCTCGGCGTAGCCCGGGTTGAACAGACGCACCGTGACGCACAGGGCGCCAATCAGGAAGCCGTAGATCCACTTGCCGCACTCGGTCTGGGCGGAGGTCACAGGGTCGGTGGCCATGAAGACGATACCGAAAGCGAAACCGCCGTAGAGGAGCTGCATATAGGCAGGGATCGTGGAGATGCCGGCCAGGTCGGCGATGCCGCCGACGAAGAGGACGCCGAGCACGCCGCTGAGCATGATCTTCCAGCTGGCGATGCCGGTCCAGATGAGGATGGCGGCGCCGAGCAGGATGGCGAGCACGGAGGTCTCACCGACGGAGCCGGGAACCGTACCGATGAAGAGGTCCCAGAAACCGGTGCCGTACTGCGCGGTAGCGCCTTCGAGGGCGAGCGGGGTGGCGCCGGTGAAACCGTCGACGACCTGCTCGGTCGGCTTGAGGGCGATCCAGCAGTTGGAGCCGGACATATAGCTGGGGTAGGAGAAGAAGAGGAAGGCGCGCGTCAGGATCGCCGGGTTGACGATGTTCATACCCGTGCCGCCGAAGACTTCCTTGCCGAAGATGACCGAGAACGCGACCGCGACCGCGAGCATCCAGAGGGGAATGTCCACCGGGACGATGAGGGGAATGAAGAAACCGGACACGAGGTAGCCCTCGCTCACTTCCTCGCCGCGGATCTGGCTCGAGGCGAACTCGATGCCGAGACCGACGATGTAGGAGACCAGGAACAGGGGCAGGACCTTGAGGAAACCGTACCACCAGTTGCCGAGGATGTTCAGGGAGGTGTCGCCGATGGCGAGACCGTGCTGATAGCCGACGTTCCACATGCCGAAGAGGGCAGCGGGCACGGCGGCGATCACCACCAGGATGAGGAGGCGCTTCAGATCGATGGCGTCACGCACGTGGGAACCCTTCTTGGTGACGGTTCCGGGCACGTGAAGGAATGTCTCAAAAGCGTCAACCGTAGAGTGCAGCCAGAATAATTTGCCGCCTTTTTCGAAAATCTTGTTCATACTTTTAAGCCATTTCCTTGAGCATCAGGTCGATGCCCTTTTCGATCATTGCCTGGATATTGTTCTTGCTCGGATCGACGAACTCGCAGGTGGCGAGGTCCTCGGGGAGCACTTCGTAGATGCCGAACTTCTCCATCTTCTCGATGTCGCCGGCCAGGCAGGCCTTGGCGAGGAATACCGGGTAGATGTCCATCGGCAGCACGCGGCCGTAGTAGCCGTCGTTCATCAGGAACGCGCGGGGACCGCCGTGCAGGTTGGTGTCCATGTTGTACTTCTTCTTGGGCATCAGCCAGGAGAAGTAGCTGCGGTCGGCGCTGAACTGGTTGGCGCGGATCGGGTTGATCCAGCCGAGGAGTTCCTTGTCCGTGCCTTCGCGCAGGAGCGTGACCTGGTTGTCGAAGAAGCCGAGGTAACCGGCGGCGCCGACGGTCTTGCCGCTGAGGGCGTCACCGCTGACGATGCGGAGCTCCTCCACCGGGGTGTTGCCCCAGTAGGCGGTGAAGGCCTTCATCGGGGTGCCCGGAAGCGCTTCGACATAGGCGCACTCGAGGGCCATCGGGCCGGTGACCGCCACCTTGCGGCGCAGGTCGAGCTTGCCCTTGGTGAAGAGTTTGCCGATGGCGGCGACGCCGGCGAGGGAGACCGTCCACACGGTCTGCTCCTTCTGGATCGGAGCGACGTGGCTGATCTGCACGCCCACGTTGCCCGCAGGGTGCTTGCCGCTGAAGGTGTTCAGCTCGCAGTGCTGCAGGGAGGCGAAGGCGGACGGCTTGTTGCCGTCGATGCCGACGCGGATCTTGCCGCTGGTAAGCTTGGAGAGGGCGCAGATGCCGGCCTGGACGTCTGCCAGGGCGTCACCGTAGCAGTAGTTGGTGTCCGCGGCGAGCGGCGCGGTGCTGAAGGTGGAAATGAAGATGTCGCGCGGGGTAGCTGCAGGATCGGCGATGATACCGTAGGGGCGCTGGACGAGCCAGGGCCACAGGCCGCTCTGGAGAAGCGCCTGGCGGACCTGCCCGGCGTCCAGTTTGGCGGCGTCCTTGACGCCGAAATCGACGGATTCCTGCTTGCCGTCTGCCTCGATGAGGATGGCGAGCAGTTTGCGCTTGTCTCCTCTGACGATCTCCTTGACTGTACCGCTCACCGGCGAGGAAAGGAGGATGTCAGCGTTCTTTTTGTCTGCCATGACGGGGGAGCCGCAGAGCACGGGGTCGCCTTCCTTGACGAGAAGTCTGGGGAGAAAACCCTTGAAGTCAGTCGGTTGGACTGCCACGATGCCCGGCGCTATCGTCTTTGAGACACGGAGCTCTGCTTCTCCCGAGATGGGGATGTTCAGGCCCTTTTTCAAAACGAAAGATAGTGACATGAATATAACGTTATAAGTTTTCGCAATTCGCGCCGCGAAGATACCACTTTTTTTTGTAATTTCGTGCCGCAATGGAGGATAAAGTGATAACGATTCTAGAGGATTTGAACGACGAGCAGAAAAGAGCCGTCGAATGTGTTGATGGACCTGTGTTGATTGTGGCGGGAGCCGGTTCCGGCAAGACCCGCGTCCTGACCAGCAGAGTGGCCTATATTCTTGCGCAACAGACTGATGCCCGCATACTTGCGTTGACCTTCACGAAGAAGGCCGCGGGCGAAATGAAGGAGCGCATCGCCCAGATGGTGGGGGACAAGAACGTCCGCAGGGTCGTGATGGGAACCTTCCATGCCGTGTTCGTACGTTTCCTGCGCGAATACGCCGAATCGCTGGGCTATCCGCAGAACTTTACGATCTACGATACGTCCGATTCGCAGAGCGCCGTCAAGGCCTGCCTGAAGGAGATGGGACTCGACGACAAGATCTACAAACCGCGCGATGTGCTGGCCCGCATCTCGATGGCCAAGAACAACCTCATCACGGTCTCGGCCTACCAGGCCAGCGCGGAGCTCCAGACGCAGGACAGCCATACCAAGCGGCCGCGCCTGGGCGAGGTCTATGCGCGCTACCAGGAGAAGCTCAAGCAGAGCGGGGTGATGGACTTCGACGACATCCTGCTGAATATGAATTACCTGCTGCGGGACAACAAGGAGGCGCTCACCTCGATCGCCGGCCGTTTCTCGCACATCATGGTGGACGAGTACCAGGACACCAATATGGCCCAGTACCTGATCCTCAAGAAGTTGTCGCAGTTCCGCCGCAACATCTGCGTGGTCGGCGACGACAGCCAGTCGATCTACGCTTTCCGCGGCGCGCGCATCGAGAACATCCTCAATTTCAAGAAGGATTATCCCGAGTGCAAGATCTTCCGCCTGGAGCGCAACTACCGCTCCACGCAGGTCATCGTGGACGCCGCCAATTCGCTGATCGCGCACAACGAGGGACGCATCCCGAAGGAGTGCTACGCGATGGGCGAGGACGGCGAGCGCATCCGCCTGCTGAAGGCCTACACGGAGACGGAGGAGGCGGTGATGATCGTCTCCGAGATCCTGGACCGGATGCGCACCGCGCGGGCGGAATACCAGGATTTCGCGATCCTTTACCGGACCAACGCCCAGTCCCGCGCGCTGGAGGAGCAGCTCCGCCGGCGCAACATACCTTATATGATTTACTCGGGCAATTCCTTCTTCGACCGTGCGGAGGTGAAGGATATGATGGCCTATTTCAAGCTGGTCGTCAACCCGCGCGACGACGAGTCGTTCCGCCGGGTGGTCAACAAGCCTGCGCGCGGCATCGGCGACAAGGCCCTCGAGGCCGTGGAAGCCGTGGCCCGGCAGCAGGGCTGGCCGCTTTTCCAGGCGGCCCGCGAGGTGGACAAGGTGAAGAAATTCTGCGAGATGATCGCCGGCCTGTCCGCGCTCGTCCCGACGACGGACGCCTGGGAGCTCGCGAAGCGGATCGCCGACGAAAGCGGCCTGTACGCGTTCTACAAGCTGGATACTTCCATCGAGGGAATGTCCAGGATGGCGAACATCGACGAGTTGATCAACAGCGTCGCGCAGTTCGTGGAGGAGCGCAAGGAGGAAGCGGAGGATTATGCCGCCGAGGGCGGCGAAGTGGGGCCTTTCACGCTGGACGACTTCCTGGAGAACGTCTCGCTGCTGAGCAACGTGGACGTGTCCGAGGACGAAGATACCAACAACAAGGTGGCCCTGATGACGGTCCACTCGTCCAAGGGCCTCGAATTCCCGTACGTGTTCGTGGCGGGTATGGAGGAGAACCTCTTCCCGAGCCTGTCGATGCTTTCTTCGAAGAATGAGATCGAGGAGGAGCGGCGGCTGTTCTACGTGGCCGTGACGCGCGCCAAGAAGGCGGTGCGCCTGTCCTTCGCCGGCACGCGGATGCGCAACGGCAAGCACGAGTCCAACGCGCCCTCGCGTTTCATCAAGGAGATCGATCCGCAGTATATCGAGAATCCGCTGGAGGACGCCGATTTCGACAACAGCGGCGTCACGCACGAGTGGGGCGGCTTCGGCTCGCGCTTTACCGGCGGCCGCCTCGACCGCTTCGGCGTCGGGGGCGGCACTTATGGCCAGTCCTCTGGCGTGCAGTATCAGAAGCGCGGAGCGTCCGGGAGCCGGCTTGCCCCCAACAGGTTTGGTATGGGCGAATCTGCAAATGTTCCTCGGCGAGGCGGTGAGAACCGATTGACTCCGGGAGGCGTAGCCGCCCGTGGCTTCGTGAACGGGGGGGACCCGCAGCCGAAGGCTGTGGGGGGGATGAGGACGCAGTCCGAACCGGTCCGGAGGCAATCCGGTTCTCCCGCCGGGATGCTGGCAGACGCCAATTTCGTGGGGGTGCCGATGACGGAACTGACTGTCGGCCAGCGCATCGAGCACAATCGCTTCGGTTTTGGCACGATTCTCGAATTATCCGGTCGGGCCCCCGAAATGAAGGCCAAGATCCGTTTCGACGCGCACGGCGAGAAGCTCCTGCTGCTCAAATACGCCAAGCTGCGTCCGGCCGGATAAGCAGACTTTTTTAGACCAATAACGATATACTATGAAACGTTGGATCCTTCTTCTGGCCGGGCTGCTCCCGGCCCTCTGGCTTCAGGCCCAGGACAAGCCCTGGGATGTCAAAGAAATCACCCTCTCCAACGGCATGCAGGTGTGGCTCAATGAAGACCACGCCCGTCCTGTCGTATTCGGCGCCGTCGTCGTGAAGGCCGGCGCGCGGGACTGCCCGGGCACCGGCATCGCCCACTACCTCGAGCACATGCTCTTCAAGGGCACGACCGAGCTGGGCACGACGGACTACGAGGCGGAGAAAGTCTGGCTGGACTCCATCGAAGTCTGCTACGACCGCCTGGCCGCCACCGCCGACGCGGCGGAGCGCAAGGCCATCCAGCAGGAAATCAACCGCCTGAACATCAAGGCCGCCGAGTATGCCCTCCCCAACGAGTTCAATCTCCTGACCGCCGAGATCGGCGGCACGGGACTCAACGCCGCCACCGCGCAGGACTTTACCTATTATCACAATTCCTTCTCGCCGCAGTTCCTCGACCAGTGGGCCGAACTCAACAGCCACCGCCTGCTGCATCCGGTCTTCCGCCTCTTCCAAAGCGAGCTGGAGACCGTCTACGAAGAGAAGAACCGGTCGGCCGACGACCCGGTCGAAGTGGCTCTCGATGAGCTGGGCCGGCAGTTCGCCGCCGGCACGCCGTATGCCTACGACATCCTCGGCACCACCGAGAACCTGAAGAATCCCCGCCTCGGGGAGATGAAGGCGTTCTATGACAAATACTACGTCGGGTGCAATATGGGCCTGATCCTGGCGGGCGACTTCGACGCCGCCACGGTCGTGCCCCTGCTCGAGCGTACCTTCGGCCGGATCCCGCACGGCGAGAAGCCGGAGCGGGCGGTTATCACGCCGCCCGTGATCGACGGCACGCCGGAGATCCGGATCGTCGCCCCTTATCCGGTCAAGATCGCCGTCCATGCTTTCAATGGACCGAACTCGAAGTCGCCGGACAGCCCGGCGTTCGACCTGGCGGTCTCCCTGCTGACCAACAATTTCTCCACGGGCCTGCTGGACTCGCTGTACACTTCGCACAAGATGCTCCTCGCGGGCGCGGCCCGCGTCGTCGACTATCGTGAGGCGGGCGCCTGGGGCTTTGCCACCGGCGTGCTGCCCTTCGGGTCGCTGTCGCGCTCCGAGCGGCTGTGCCAGGAGCAGATGGACAAGGTGAAGCGCGGCGAGTTCTCTGACAGCGAGCTCGAATCGCTCAAGTTCGAAGAGATCCGCCAGCGCCTGTCCCGCCTGGAGGCGCTGGATTCGCGGACCCGTTCGATGGTGTTCGCGATGGCGGATGGCCGCTCCTGGAAGGACTATGTGGCCGAAATCGACGTCCTGCGCGGCCTGACCCGCGACGATGTCGTGCGCGTGGCGGAGAAGTATTTCACGGACAACTATATCCGTTTCAAGAAGGTGGCCGGCATCCATCGCAAGGACAGGATCGCCAAGCCGGGATATGATCCGATCCCGCCGGTCAACGCCGGCAAGAAATCCGATTACGCCCGGCGCGTGGAGGCGATGCCCGCCGAGGAGCTGTCGCCCCGCCTGCTCGATTTCGACAAGGACGTGGAGCGGGTGCGGATTAACGACCACGTGACGCTCTACTACAAGCAGTTGCTGTCCGACGACCTGTTCAAGTTCCAGGTCGACTTCCTGGAAGGAGAGATTGACGACAGGCTCCTGCACTACGTGGCGCCTTATGTCAACACCCTCGGGACGGATTCCCTCTCGTTCCAGCAGCTTTCCCGTGCCTGGCAGCAGCTGGGGACCTGTTTCAGTGCCGACTGTGGCAGCCTGCACTTTACCCTGACCCTGAAAGGTTTCGACCATCATTTCGCTTCCTCGCTCGGCCTGCTTCGCCACGTGACGGACCGTCTGGAGCCGGATGCGAAGCACTTCCGCGAGCTCCGGAAGGAGAACCGCGTGGCGCGGAAAGTCTTCCAGAAGAGCGGCACGGGTACGTTTACGAATGCGGTGTGGAACCGGGTCCTGTTCGGCGAGAATTCCGAATATCTCTGCCAGATGACCGACCAGGAGCTTGCCCAGGCGGGCAAAGATGCCTTGGTGGAGCGCTTCCGGACGCTGATGGATTCTGACTGCGCCCTCTTCTACAGCGGCTCCCTGCCGAAAGAGGAGGTCGTCCGCGCCGTCCGGGAACAGCTGGACCTGGAGCGCTGCCGGCGGCCGCTGACCCGGCGCGTGGTGTACCGCCTGGAATACGACAGCCCGCGGGTCTTCTTCTATGACGTGCCCAAATCCCGCCAGACGATGATCATCACGCTCCAGTACCCGGCGGCGCCGGTCGACGGCGAGGAAGAGGCGTGCCTGGAGGTGCTGGGCGACTATGTGGGTGGCGGCATGTATTCGCTGATGTTCCAGGAAGTCAGGGAATTCCGCTCGCTGGCCTATTCGACCCAGGCGGGCTCCGGCACGCCGGATCCGACCCACGTGGGGGAGAACTCCATCCTTTTCACCGTGCTCGGCACGCAGGCGGACAAGTCCCTGCAGGCCCTCCAGCTGGTGGATTCGCTGCTGCGCGTACTGCCGCTTGACGAAACGCGGCTGGACGCCTCGTTGCGCAACACGTTCTCGAGCATCAACAACGACTATCCGGAAGCGCGCGACGTCGCGGAGAAGATCTTCGACTACGAGAATCTCGGCTACAGCGAGGACCCGAACCGGGTGATCGTGGACAATCTCGGCGCCGTCACGCCCGAGCGCCTGCGCCGCTACTATGAGGAAGTGGTCCGCAAGGCCCCCGTGTCTTACATCATCATCGGCGACCGGAAGGCCCTCCCGATGGACGAGATTGCCAAATTCGGCCCGATCGTCGAACTGAAGTTCGAGGACATCTACCGCTGATTCCCACTCCGGACAGAAATTATTGCTATCTTTACACGATTTTAAAGAACGCAACCATGGCACTCGAACAGAAGATCCAACAAGACATCATGGCGGCGATGAAGGCCCACGACACGGAGCGGACCAACGCCGTACGCGCCATCAAGTCCGCCATCCTCCTCGCAAAGACCGCGGAGGGCGGCAAGAAGGAACTCGAAGACGCCGATATCGTCAAACTGATCCAGAAACTCATCAAACAGCGCAAGGAGGCGGCCGAGCAGTACGTGGCCGCCGGTCGCCAGGAGCTGGCCGACAACGAGCTGGCCGAGGCGAAGGTGCTGGAAGAATATGTCCCCAAACAGCTGACTCCGGAGGAGATCGAGGCGCGGGTGCGCGAGATCATCGCGCAGACCGGCGCCGCTTCGCCCGCCGATATGGGCAAGGTGATGGGCGTCGCGTCCAAGCAGCTCGCCGGCCTGGCCGACGGGCGCACCCTCTCCACCATCGTCCGTCAACTGCTCGCACAGGGATGAAACTGCGGGAAGTGACCGCCGCGCTGGAGCACCTCGCTCCGCTGCGGCTGCAGGACGAGTGGGACAACTCCGGCCTGCAGGTCGGTTTCCCGGAAGCGGAGATCGACAGCGTCCTGGTGTGCCTGGACGTCACGGAAGCGGTCGTCGACGAGGCGATCGCCGCGAAATGCAACCTGATCGTCTCCCACCATCCGCTGATCTTCAAGGCGCTCCGCCAGGTCTCCGACGCCACCTACCAGCAGCGTTGCGTCGTCAAGGCGCTGGCCGCCGGCGTCTCCATCTATTCCGCCCATACGAACCTGGACAACGCCCCGGGCGGTGTCAACCACCGCATCGCGGCGCTCCTGGGCCTGCAGAAGCTGCGCTGGCTGTCGCCCCGCGACGGCGAGGACGCCGGCTCCGGCCTGGTCGGCGAGCTACCGGCTTCCGAGCCGGACGCCGCTTTCCTGGCGCGCGTGCAGCGCACCTTCGGCGTGCAATGCCTGCAGCATTCCGCCCTGGACGGGCGGCAGGTCCGCCGCGTCGCGCTGTGCGGCGGGGCCGGCGCCTTCCTGCTGCACGATGCCGTGTGCGCCGGCGCCGACTGCTTCCTCAGCGGCGAATTCCATTATCACGACTATTTCGAGAACCAGGGCGTACTGCTCGCCGAGCTGGGCCACTACCAGAGCGAACAGTTCACGCAGGACCTCCTGCTGGAATACCTCCACAAGACCTGCCCGGACCTGTCCGTGCGCAAGACGTCCCTGAATACCAATCCGATACGCTATGATCAATCTGCAAGATAAGACGACGGAAGACATCCGGATCGCCTGCTATATGTCCGACCGCCACGCCGTGCTCCGGCCGACCGCCTTCCTGGACATCGCCCAGAACATCGCGGTCCAGGGGGCGGATAACCTCAAATTCGGCGACGACCAGCTGGCCGCCTTCAATAGCACCTGGGTGCTCGCGCGCCAGTACGTGCGCTTCGACCGACCCGTCCGTAACAAGGAACACGTCAAGATGCTGACCTGGCACAAAGGGACGCAGGGCCTGTTCTTCCTGCGTGACTATATGCTGCTGGGCGCCGACGGCGAGCCGTCTGTCCGCTCCACCAGCTCCTGGGTGGTGATGAACGTCACCGAACGCCGCCTGGTCCGCTTCGACTCCCTGTCCGACGTCGTCGATGCGACGCCGCAGAGCACGGACCACGCCATTGAGGAGCAGGCCGCCAAGGTCGTCCTCCCGCGCGGCGCCGAACTGACGCAGATCGGCGCGCACCGCGTCCAGTACTCCGACGTGGACCACAACCAGCACGCCAACAACGTCAAGTACACCTCCTGGGTGCTCGACGCCCTGCCGGAAGACCTGGTCTATGAGCATCCGCTCAAGGAACTGACCATCAACTTCAACCGCGAGGCCCTGCCCGGCGAGACCGTCGAGCTGTGGCACGCCCTCGACGCCGACGGCGCCCACATCATCGAGGGACGCGCCGACGACCATCAGGTTTTCATCGAGAAGCTGGTTTTCTGATTAATAGTCTGTCTCAGACAGAAAACCCCGGTGTTTTCTGGAAGGTGGTACCCTGCAAATGGGGATCTTCCCGAAAAACCGGGGTTTTTCTGTCCGGAAGTCCGGCTATCTCATCCAGCGGTCGAGCCAGTCGAAGAAGGTGCGGTGCCAGTAGAGGGCGTTCTGCGGCTGGAGGATCCAGTGGTTCTCTTCGGGGAAGACCACGAGCTTGGAGGGGACGCCCATCATCTGGGCGGCGTTGAAGGCCGCCATGCCCTGCTCGTAGGGGATGCGGTAGTCCATCATGCCGTGGATGCAGAGGATCGGCGTGTGCCACTTAGTGACCATCGTCGAAGGGGAGTTGGCGTAGTGGCGCTGGGCCTTGGCCGTGGTGGCGTAGGGCGCACCGGCCTGCTGCATGCCGCCGAAGGTGACGCCGTCGCCGGCAGGGCCGACCTGGCCGGGCTTGTAGGCGTATTCCGTCAGGCCGCCGTTGTCCCAGTTGGCGAACCACATCTCCTCGGTGGTGAACCAGAGCTGCTTCTCGTCGAAGATGCCCGCGTGGGCGATGAAGCAATCATACAGGTCGCCGTGCAGGCCCTCCAGCATATAGGCGGAGTATCCGCCGTAGGAGGCGCCCACGCAGGCGAGCTTGCTCACGTAGGGCTGGCTCTTGATATAGCGGCCGGCGCTCAGGTAGTCCTGCATGTTGAGGCCCGGGTAGTCGCCGGAAATCTGCTCCTTCCAGGCCTGGCCGAAGGCGGTGGTGCCGCGGCGGTTGGGCAGGATGACGATATAGCCCTGCTGGGCCATCAGGCGGTAGCACCAGCGGTAGCTCCAGTCCTGGGAATTGCTGCCCTGCGGGCCGCCGAGCACGATCTCGATGGCCGGATACTGCTTGGCCGGGTCGAACTGCGGGGGATAGAGCACCCAGCAGAGCATCTGCTGGTGGTCCACCGTCTCCACGAACACGCGCTCGTCCTTGACGTCGGCCAGCTGGCCGATGATGTGCTGGTTCTCGTCGGTGAGCTGCGCGAAGGTCACGCCCGAGCCGGTGATCTTGACGGATACCAGCTCCGTCGGGAACTTGAGGCAATAATAGGAGGCCAGCAGCTCCACGCCGTCCTCGCGGTCGAGGACCGCGAACGGCGAGAAGAAGTCGAAGTTCCAGTCCGGGGCGGTGATGCGCTGCACGTCGCCCGTCAGGTCGGCGCAGTACAGCGCCTGGATGCCTTCGCCCACGAGGGCGTTGAAGAAGATCTCGTCGTTGTGCCAGACCAGGCCGGCCACGTCGTGGTCGAAGTCGGGCAGGAGCTCGCGGACACCCAGCACGCGCACGCCGGCGTTCTGGCCGTCGGCCTCGTCGGCCAGCGTCTCCACGTCCGCGACGAACAGCCGCTGGCGGTCGGCCTCGTAGCCGTCGCGCGCCATCGAGATCCAGGCGATGTGGCGGCCGTCGGCGCTCCACACGGGATCCGTGTCGTAGCCGCCGTCGGTCTTGACGTCGATCGTCGCGCCGGTCAGGATGTCATAGATATAGATGGACGTATTGGTGCTGAAAGCGTACTGCTTGCCCACTTTCTTGCGGCAGGAATAGACGATGTGGCGGTTGTCCGGGGCCCAGTCGAGCTGCTCCACGCCGCCGAACGGCTCGGTCGGCAGCTCGAAGAGCTCCTCCGTGCCGAGGATGTCGACGGAATTCTCCGGCGTGATCTTGCCGTTGCCGAGCGTCGCGACGTAGCTGCGCGGCACGTCGGTCACCCAATGGTCCCAGTGGCGGTACATCAGGTCCTCCGCGGCGTAGGCCTGCGCCTTGTCGAGGGCGGGATCGCTGTCGGAAGGGGTCTGGAGGGCCGTATTCTTGATGGTGCTCACGTAGATGACCTGATTCTGGTCCGGAGAGAGCTTGAAGTCGCTGATCCCGTTGGGGACGTCGCTGAGCTGCACGCGCTTGCCGAGCTGCTTGCCCTTGAGCGGCGCCTTCCAGAGCTGCCCGCCCTGCAGGAAATAGATGCTCTTGCCGTCCAGCGACCAGCGGGCGCCGTTCACGCTCTTGGCGAAACGCGTGAGCTGGACCTTGCCGGTGCCGTCCGCGTTGCAGAGGAAGAGGTTGCGGCAGCTGCGGTTGGCAGCGACGTCGGTATAGGATACTCCGTAGAGGATCAGGGAACCGTCAGGGGACAACTGCGGGTCGGACAGCCGCCCGAGCGCGAGCAGCGCCTCGGGGGTCATCACGCCGTCTTCGATGCGGATATCGGACCGTCCGATATAGCCGCTATCTTCTTTCCGGGCACAACTGATAGCCATGATGAGACAGGTAAATGCAATAAAAATGTTCTTCATTCGATCATTCGTTTTAGCGACCAAAGATAATAATTATTTTTGCGGTACGGAGCCTTTCGCGCCGACCGGATGGCGCAAGAGGTATGCAAAAATCAGGCAAGAAATGAAAACCGATGCAAAACTGCTCGCGCGTGTGCGCGAAATGGAGGAACGCTACGACCGGCTGCGCCGCGTCCAGGCCAGCCTGGAGGACGCCCTGGCGGCGTTTTCCCGCGTCCAGCCCGACCTGGAGGCGCTGAAGGAATATATGGATTCCGGCCAGTGGAAAGCCGATTTCGAACGCGACGAGGCGGGGGAGATCCCGGCCGGCGTGAAGCGCGGCGTGCTCTCCGAGGACGGACTGTATGACCTGCTGCAGCAGGTTCAGGAAATCTTGCTGTAGTCCTTGATCTCGTATTTGCCCTTGCGCAGTTCGCGGACCAGCGGGGCGTTCTGCGGCGCGGTGAGTTCCGGATCTGCGTCGAGCACCTTCCCGGCATAGATCCGGGCTTCCGAGAGCAGCTGGCCGTCCCGGGCCAGCGAGGCGATGTTGAGGCTGATGGGCAGGCCGCTCTGCTGCGTGCCCTCCAGGTCGCCGGGCCCGCGCATCTTCATATCCTGCTCCGCGATCTCGAAGCCGTCTTCCGTGGCGCACATCAGGTCCAGGCGCTGCTGCGCCTCCTTGGACGTCTTGACGTCCTTGACCAGGATGCAATAGGACTTCTCGGCGCCGCGCCCCACGCGGCCGCGCAGCTGGTGCAGCTGGCTCAGGCCGAAGCGCTGGGCGCTCTCGATCACCATCACGGAGGCGTTGGGCACGTCCACGCCGACCTCGATGACCGTCGTGGACACGAGGATGTTGGCGCGTCCCGCCACGAAGGCGGACATATTGAAATTCTTCTCTTCGTTGCTCTGCTGTCCGTGGACGATGGCGACCTTGTAGTCCGGCAGCGGGAAGGCCTTGACGATCTCCTCGTAGCCCTGCTCCAGGTTCTGCAGGTCCATCTTCTCGCTCTCGAAGATGAGCGGGAACACCACGAACACCTGCCGCCCGCGGGCGATCTCCTCGCGGATGAACTTGTACATCGCCGCCCGGCGGTTCTGCCCGATGCACATCGTCTGCACGGGCTTGCGGCCCGGCGGCATCTCGTCGATGACCGACACGTCCAGGTCGCCGTACAGCGTCATCGCCAGCGTCCGCGGGATCGGTGTGGCCGTCATCACGAGGATGTGCGGCGGAATTCTGTCTTGGCCGAAGGAGTCCTGCCCTCCAAAACCGTGGCCACCCATGGCCTCGTAAATGGGGGGGACCCGCTGCGCAGCAGTGGGGGGGATGAGCGAAGCGAAGTTTTGGGGGGCAGGAGCTCCTTCGGCCAAAGGCCCCTTTGCCCAAAGTTTTGCCCGTTGGTCGACGCCGAAGCGGTGCTGCTCGTCGATGACGGCGAGTCCCAGGTTGCGGAAGACGACGTTGTCCTCCAGCAGGGCGTGCGTGCCGACGAGGATGCCCAGGCTGCCGTCCTCCAGCGCGGCGTGGATGGCGCGCCGCTCCTTCTGCGGCGTGCTGCCGGTCAGCAGCGCGCACTGCACGGCGGTGGGCTTGAGATATTTCTGGATATTCGCGTAATGCTGCTGCGCCAGCACCTCGGTCGGCGCCATGATGCAGGTCTGGTAGCCGTTGCCGATGGCCATCAGGCAGCTCAACACCGCCACCATCGTCTTGCCGGACCCCACGTCGCCCTGCAGCAGGCGGTTCATCTGGCGCCCGCTCGTCAGGTCGCCGCGGATCTCCTTGATCACCCGCTGCTGCGCGCCCGTCAGCGCGTAGGGGAGCGCGTTGTAGCACGCGTGGAAATCCGCCCCCACCTTGGGCATCAGCAGCCCGCGCTCACCGCGCGAACGGACATATTTCTGCTTCAGCAGCGACAGCTGCAGGAAGAAGAGCTCCTCGAACTTGAGGCGGTAGGTCGCCTTCTGCAGCGCGTAGCTGTCCTTCGGGAAATGGATGTTGCGCAGCGCGTACTGCAGCGACACGAGGCCGCGGTCGCGCAGCACGTACTCCGGCAGCGTCTCCTCCACTTCCGGCAGGCAGAGCGCCAGGGCGGCCTGCTGCAGCCTGCACATCACCTTGCCGGTGATGCCGCCCGTCTTGAGCTTCTCCGTGCTCGGATAGACGCCCGTCAGCGCCCCCTGCGAGAGCGCCCCCTCCTGGGGCACGTCCACCTCCGGGTGCACGATGTTGAGGCGCGTCCCGAAGGCCTGCGGCTTGCCGAAGAAGAGGAAGGTCGCGCCCGGGACGAGACGCTGGAAATTCCAGCGGATGCCCTTGAAGAAGACCATCTCCATCTGTCCGGAAGCGTCCTGGACGATAACGGACAGGCGTTTGACCGCGCCCCAGTGGATGGGATCCGTCTCCTGGGAGACGACCGCGCTGTTGGGCCCGTAGAGCGTGCGGCTCACGACCGTGGCCTGCAGCTGCACGGAAGCGAGGTCGGGCGCCACCTGCGCGATGGGCACGATCCCGCTGCGGTCGATATAGCGGAAAGGATAGAGGTGGATGAGGTCGGAGAGCGTCTCGAGCCCGAGCTCGCGCCGGAGCAGCTCGGCCCGCTTCGGACCGACCCCGCTCAGGAACTGTATGCTCGTGGTCAACTCTCCCATACCTCACAAATATACGAAAAAAGCGGCAAGTGCCGCTTTTTCCATCAACGTCCGCCGCCGCCGAAACCGCCGCCGCTGAAGCCGCCGCCTCCGCCGAAGGAAGTCCCTCCGCCGAAGCCGCCCCAGCTGCCGCCGCTGCCGGAGGCCGTGGAGCTGGCATAGGCGTGGTTGGAGACCGTGATGGCGCGCGCGAGCGCATTCGTCGAATAGAGGATCGTGTTGAACGTGCCGAAATCGTAGCCGACCGTCTTCTCGAAGAGCACCGGGTCGATGTCCTTGAGCTGGGCGGCCACCTTGTCGGCCACGCCCAGCAGGGCGCCGAAGACGAGGTATTCCTGCCACAGGTGCACCTCGACCGTCTCACGCTGCCCCGTCAGGGTGAAGTCCTGCAGGAACTTCTTGAAGCCCAGCAGGTGCTGCGCCTCGACCTGGCCGGTCTGGGAGAAATCCTTCTCGGAGAAGCCCATCCAGCCCTTGTCCCAGAAGACCTGCTTACCCTTCGTGGTGATGTCCTGCGTCCATTCGTAGAGCCGCTTGCGGTTGCGCTTGGACCAGCGGGAGAACTCATTCTGCTGCAGGATCTGGTCCGAACCGCTGGCTTTCAGCATCATCGACCAGAGCTTGTGCGCGACGATGTCTTCCGGATCCTGGCCCGTGCTCTCGCCGTTGAACGAGATCTCGACCTTGCCGTCGGCATCCTTCAGCACATTGAGGTGTCCCTGGTAGATCATCCGGAGGATCAGGGCGGAGGCGAGGGCGTTGTTCTTGCGGTCCTCGCCGAGCCGCGTCAGTGCATAGTCCGCCGCGACGAGGTTGCCGTCCATCGGGATGTCGCGCCACCAGGTGACGGCTTCCGGCGCGATGCCGAGCAGGCGCTTCTTCGTCCGCTTGGAGACGTGGCCCGTCCCGGTGGCGTAGGCCGTGCCGCCGATGCCGAGGAACATCAGGAGGAAGACGATGATCTTGCCGATGCCCTTGATGATGGACCGGAGGCCCCTGAGGGACGGAAGGTGAAAGCCGGAAGCGCTTTCTTTCCGCGGCCCGAAATCAGCCCCTTCCATCGCCTCGTCCAGGTGCTCCTGGAAATCGACCGGCAGCACGCTGGGGGAGTGGAAGATCCCCTTGTTGAAGCGCAGGAGCACGATGACCGAGCTCAGGCGCTGGAACGGCTCGGAAGACTCGAAGCCCACCGATCCGTCCTCCAGGAAATAGGACGACCCGTAGAAGCCGAAGCCCCAGATGCGCGTGTTGGTCGTGTCCAGCCGCACGCCGAGGGTCTCCTCGTCGGTGCTGATGCTCACGGTGACGTGCTCGGGCGGGGCGCTCAGGCCGGGCGAGACGAGCTGCATATGGAGCATGTCGTAGTCGTTGAGCGACTTGACCGCGTTGGTCATCTTGTAGAAGGCGTGGTAGGTATGGTGCCCGTACTCGCCGATGCCCCAGCAGAGCTCGACGCCGCTGTCCTTGCGGACGATGCCGCAGCGGCCGGCCTTCTGCCGGCGCGACCAGTGGATGTCCCAGTCGCCGACGTTCTCGTAGAAATGCTTGCCGGCGGCATCTGCCTCGAAGACGGTGAAATCCTTGATCCGGATGTCGCCGAGGTTCTCGCGGTTGAGGTAGATCTCGGTGATCTCGTCGCCCGTGTCGACGTCCCAGGTCTCCAGGATCGAGATTTCGCCCGAAGGGTGGAGGGTGACGGCGATGTCCAGGTCCCGGACCCTCTGATTATCCGCAAAAGCGGCAAAGGTGGAGACCCATGCCGCTATAAGAGTAAGCCAAAAACGCATGCCTAGATCTTGAGGGAAGGCATTTCCGTCTTCTTGTCCTCGGTCTTGAGGTAGTCGCGGCCCTTGAAGCCGAAGAGGCTGGCCACGATGGAATCCGGAATCTGGCGGATGAGCTTGTTGTAGTTGGTGGCGGTGTCGTTGTACACCATCTTGCTGGTACGGACCATGTTGGTGTATTTGTCGACGGCGTCCATCGCCTTGCCGTAGTTCTCGTTGGCCTTGAGTTCGGGATAGCGCTCGACCGCGACGTTGATGCCGGCGGCCACCTGGCCCATCAGGCCTTCCTGGGCGTCGACCTCGGCGGCAGTGCTCTTGCCGTCGATCGGGCGGCGCTGGGCGATGACGTCACGCAAGGTGTTGTATTCGTGTTCGTTGTAGGACTTGATCAGCTCGACCATGCCGGTGAGGGCGTCCCAGCGGCTCTCCTGCTGGACACCGATGGTGCTCATGGCATTCTGGCAAAGCTCGTCCTGGCCGACCAGCTTGCGCTGGACGGAGATGATCCAAAGAATGATGATTGCGATGACCGCAATGGTAATGATGATACCCATAGTTTGAATATTTAACAGTTATTAGCGTATAAAGGTAAGAATAAAAAACAAAAAACCGCCCCTCGCAGGGCGGTTTTTATCGTTCAAGCGTGGAGATTAAAGCTGGGGACCAGCGGCGACGAGCGCCTTGCCGGCCTCGTTGCTCTCGTACTTGTGGAAGTTCTTGATGAAGCGGCCGGCGAGATCCTTGGCCTTCTCCTCCCAGACGCTGGCGTCAGCGTAGGTGTCGCGAGGATCGAGGATGCCGGTGTCGACACCCTTGAGCTCGGTGGGAACCTCGAAGTTGAAGTAAGGGATCTGCTTGGTCGGGGCCTTGTCGATGCTGCCGTCGAGGATGGCGTCGATGATGCCGCGGGTGTCACGGATGGAGATACGCTTGCCGGTACCGTTCCAGCCGGTGTTCACGAGGTAGGCCTTGGCGCCGCTCTGCTCCATGCGCTTCACGAGCTCCTCGGCGTACTTCGTCGGGTGCAGCTCCAGGAAGGCCTGGCCGAAGCAGGCGGAGAAGGTCGGGGTCGGCTCGGTGATGCCGCGCTCAGTACCGGCGAGCTTGGCGGTGAAGCCGCTCAGGAAGTAGTACTTGGTCTGCTCCGGGGTCAGGATGGAGACCGGAGGAAGCACACCGAAAGCGTCGGCGGACAGGAAGATGACCTGCTTGGCGGCAGGACCCTGGGACACCGGGCGGACGATCTTGTTGATGTGGTAGATCGGGTAGGACACGCGGGTGTTCTCGGTGACGCTCTTGTCGTTGAAGTCGATCTTGCCCTCGGCGTCCACGGTCACGTTCTCGAGGAGCGCGTCGCGACGGATGGCGTTGTAGATATCGGGCTCGGACTCCTTGTCGAGCTTGATGACCTTGGCGTAGCAGCCGCCTTCGAAGTTGAACACGCCCTCGTCGTCCCAGCCGTGCTCGTCGTCGCCGATGAGGAGGCGCTTGGGATCGGTGGAGAGGGTGGTCTTGCCGGTACCGGAGAGACCGAAGAAGATGGCGGTGTTCTCACCGTTCAGGTCCGTGTTGGCGGAGCAGTGCATCGCAGCGATGCCCTTGAGCGGCAGGAAGTAGTTCATCATGGAGAACATACCCTTCTTCATCTCGCCACCGTACCAGGTGTTGAGGATGACCTGCTCCTTGCTGGTCACGTTGAAGGCGACGCAGGTGTCGGAGCGGAGGCCCAGCTCCTCGTAGTTGTCGACCTTGGCCTTGGCGGCGCAGTAGACCACGAAGTCAGGCTCCTGATCGAACTCGGCCTGGTTCATCGGACGGATGAACATATTGGTAACGAAGTGGGCCTGCCAGGCGACTTCCATGATGAAGCGGATCTTCATGCGGGTGTCCTTGTGGGTACCGCAGAAACCGTCCACGACGAAGAGGCGCTTGCCGCTGAGCTGCTTGAGGGCGAGGCTCTTGACTTCCTTCCAGGTCTTCTCGGACATCTCGTGATTGTCGTTCGGATAGTCCGGGGTGTTCCACCACACGGTATCCTTGGAGTTCTTGTCCATCACGATGTACTTGTCCTTAGGGGAGCGGCCGGTGTAGACGCCGGTCATCACGTTGATGGCGCCGAGCTCGGTCACCTGACCCTTGTCGTAGCCCTCGAGGCCGGGGACGGTCTCCTCGTTGTAGAGGACTTCGTAGGTCGGGTTGTAGAGGATCTCGGTTGCACCTTTGATGCCATACTTAGTTAAATCGATCTTAGGCATAATGCGTTATTTTTGAATTTGTTATGATTAAACACTATATTAACTAACCTGATACTAACCTTGAAATCGGACAAATATAGTGATATTTCTCAACAATTCAAAAATGTTGCCCTATTCGACCGGCAAATCACCATTATTGAGGAGGTGCCTGCGGAGGGCCGCCTGCTCCGAAGGCAGGCCCGGCGGGAGGCCGAGCCGCGCGGCGCGGCAGACGTCGCAGCCGCCGCAGTCGGCCGACTCCTCCTGCCCGAAATAGCGCAGGAGCCAGCGGGAGCGGCATTCGTTGCCTTCCGAGGCGTAGTCGACCATCGCCTCGACGCGGGCGCGGGCGTTCTCCAGCAGGAAGGCGTATTTCTCCTTCTGCAGGTCGATGTCGCCCGGCCGCAGGCGGTCGTGGTGCAGGTAGACGACGCTGCAGCGGTCGCCCGGGATGTACTTGATGACGTGTTCCAGCGAGGTGCGGTAGAGCAGCTGGCGGAGCTGCGGCACGGAGAGGCCGCAGGCGGCCGCGACCGGCTCTTCGCGGATCGGGACGGGGTAGGAGAAGATGCCCGAATAGCGGCGCATCAGCACCTCCAGGAGCGTGACCATTTCGGGCTCCGGCAGGTCGATGTCGTAGAGCGCGCCGCGGTCCGCGAGGATGCCCACCTGCGTGGCGATCTCCACGTCCTCGGCGAAGGTCAGGTGCTCCGAGCGCTCGAGGTATTTGAGGGCGTAGTGGACCGGCGCCCGCTCCAGGCGGAAATGCTTTGCAAAGGCCTCCAGGTCGAATTTCAGCTGCCTTCCGACACCCGTGTCGTAGGGGATCTGGAAGAAGATATGGAGCTTCTGGTAGATGTCGGCGATGTAGTCCAGGGAAGGGAAGGAGACGGCCTGCAGCTGGCGCAGCCGGCGCACGTCCGTGGCGTTCCAGAGCAGGACGGCGTAGGCCTTCTGGCCGTCGCGTCCCGCGCGCCCGGCCTCCTGGAAATAGGACTCCGGACTCTCGGGCAGCCCCGTGTGCACGACGAAGCGCACGTCGGGCTTGTCGATGCCCATGCCGAAGGCGTTGGTGCATACCATCACGCGGATCTCGCCGCGCCGCCAGGCTTCCTGGCGCTCCGCGCGCACGGACCCGCCCAGGCCGGCGTGATAGAAGGAGGCGCTGACGCCCTGCGCGGCGAGCAGCGCGGCCATCTCCTCGCAGCGGCGGCGGTGGCGCATATAGACGATGCCGGAGCCTTCGACGCCGCGGCAGATGTCCAGCAGCTGGCCGCTCTTGTCCTCGCAGCGGCGCACGATATAGGAGAGGTTGGGCCGCTCGAAGCCGCTCTTGAGCAGGAGCGGCTCGCGGAAGGCGAGCTTGTCCATGATGTCCTCCGCCACGCGCGGCGTGGCCGTGGCGGTGAGGGCGATGACGGGGACGTCGAGGCTCTTGCGCAACTTGCTGATCTCCAGATAATCCGGACGGAAGTCATAGCCCCACTGGGAGATACAGTGCGCCTCGTCCACGACGATGTAGTTGACGGGGATCAGCGGCAGCCAGGACTGGAAGAGGGCGGTGTTGAGCCGCTCCGGCGAGACGTAAAGGAACTTGAAGTCGCCGTAGGCGGCGTTGCCCAGGGTGATCTCCACCTCGCGGCGCTCCATCCCGGCGTGGATGGCGAGCGCCTTGATCCCGCGCGCCTCGAGATTCTGCACCTGGTCCTTCATCAGGGCGATCAGGGGCGTGATCACGAGCGCGATGCCTTCGCGCATCAGCGCGGGGACCTGGAAGCAGACGGATTTGCCGCCGCCCGTGGGCAGGATGGCCAGCACGTCGCGGCCGTCCGCCGCGGCGGAGATGATCTCCTCCTGCATCGGGCGGAAGGCATCGTGGCCCCAATACTGCTGCAATACTTCCAACGCTTCCATTGTCACAAAGATACATTTTTGGTGGCAGATAACTGCAAGAATTTGGAAGATTAATGTAAGAATTGTCGCGTGCGCATCCGCGTATTCCCCAAGAAAAATCCCTATTTTTGAAGAATCATACTAATCACGAATACATGAAACCTGTTCTAGCTATTTCCATCCCCGTGCTGGCGCTTGCGCTGGCCGCCTGCAGCGCCCCTGAAGCGCCGATTTCCTTCTCCGAAGAGAACACGGCCGCCGCTTATGCGGCTCCCGCGCTGCCGTCCTTCGACGAACTGCCCGTCGTGGAGACGCTTCCCGACCCGCTCGCCTTCGCCGACGGCAGCGGCCGTGCGCTGAAGCTCCGCGACTGGGAGCGCCGCCGCGCCGAGATCCTGGCGCAGCTGCAGTTCTACGAAGTCGGTACGAAACCGGCCACGCCGAAGGAGTGCGTGTCCGCCCGGATGGAGAACGACAGCACGCTTGTCGTGGACGTGACCGTGAACGGCGAGACGCTCACGATCCACTCCACGCTCAAGCGCCCGGAAGGGGAGGGTCCCTTCCCGGTGATCATCGGCTGCGGCTTCGGCGGCCCCGGCAGCCTGCCGCGCCCGATCTTCGAGTCGCGCAAGATCGCCACGGTCAGCTTCCCGTTCTGGGAGGTGATGTCCCACACCCAGACCCGTGGCAACGAACCCATCAACAAGCTTTATCCCGAACTCACGGAGATCGGCGCCTACAGCGCCTGGCCGTGGGGCGTGAGCCGCCTGATCGACGCGCTCGAGCAGATCCCGGACAGCCGCCTCGAACTCGGCCGCATCGCCATCACGGGCTGCTCCTTCGCCGGCAAGATGGCCCTCTGGGCCGGTGCGATGGATGAGCGTATTGCGCTCACGATCGCCCAGGAGCCCGGTGGCGGCGGCGCCGCCGCCTGGCGTGTGAGCGAGACGCTCGGCGAAGTCGAGACCGTCGGCCGCACCAACTACGCCTGGTTCAAGGAGTCGATGCGCGACTTCAGCGAGGAGAACGTGTCCAGGATGCCGATGGACCACCACGAGCTCTGCGCCCTGGTGGCGCCGCGCGCCCTGCTGGTCTTCGGCAACCCCGACTATCCCTGGCTCGCCGACCGCGCGGGCTATGTCTCCTGCGTCGCCGCCCGCCGCGTCTGGGAGCAGTACGGCATCGCCGACCGGATGGGCTATTCCTTCCAGGACAAGCATATGCACTGCGCCCTGCCGCAGGAGGAATGGCCGGAGCTCGAAGCCTTCGTCGACCGCTTCATGCTCGGCAAGGACGTCCCGACCGAGGTGACCACCGCCCCGATGTTCGAGGACACCGACCTCTCTCAGTGGATCAACTGGTAACCGATTGCATATGAAAAGAATCCTCATCTCCTGCACCTTGCTGCTGGCGACGCTCGCCGGCCGGGCGCAGGATCCCGATTTCCACATCTACCTCTGCTTCGGGCAGTCCAACATGGAAGGCAACGCCCGCATCGAGCAGCAGGACCTCGAGGGGGTGAGCGACCGCTTCAAGCTGATGGCGGCCGTCGATTTCCCCGAGATGGGGCGCAAGCAGGGCGAATGGTACACCGCCGTCCCGCCCCTCTGCCGCCCCGGCACCGGCCTCACGCCGGCCGACTATTTCGGCCGCACGCTGGTGGAGAACCTGCCGGAGAACGTCAAGGTGGGCGTCATCCACGTCGCCATCGGCGGCTGCCACATCGAGACCTTCCTGCCGGACAGCATCGACAATTATGTCAGGAACCGCGCCCCCGAATGGATGAAGGGGATGCTCGCCGCCTATGACAACGATCCCTACGGCCGCCTGATCTCCCTGGCGAAGAAGGCGCAGAAGGAAGGCGTGATCAAGGGCATCCTGGTGCATCAGGGCGAGTCCAATACCGGCCAGACCGACTGGCCGATGCAGCTCAAGCGCGTCTATGACAACATCCTCAACGATCTCGACCTGCGCGGCGAGGTCGTGCCCCTGCTGGTGGGCGAGGTGGTCAACAGCGACCGCGGCGGCATCTGCGCCGCGATGAATCCCATCATCGACGCCGTGCCGCAGACCATCCCGCAGGCCCACGTGATCAGTTCGAGCGGCTGCTCCGTCAACTTCGACCTGCTGCACTTCAACGCGGCGGGCTACCGCGAGCTCGGCCGCCGCTACGCCGCCACGATGCTCCAGCTGCTCGGCTATCCGGCCCCCGAGGGCCCGCGGATGTGGAACTCCTCGCTTGAGTCGCACATCGTGCACCCCGACGGCCGCGTGACCTTCAACTACCAGGATCCGCGGGCTTCTTCCGTGCTGCTCTCCGGCCAGTTCCAGGAGCAGGACGTCCCGATGGTCCGCAACGCGGAGGGCGTCTGGAGCGCCACCGTCCGGCCCCCCAAGGCCGACATCTACCCCTACAACTTCGTGGTGGACGGCGTGCGCGTGCAGGATCCCAACAACACGGACATCTTCCCGAACGAGCAGTTCAAGGCCAGCCTGCTGGAAATGCCGGACAAGGATGCGCTCTACACGCTCAACGACGTCCCGCACGGCCGCGTGCAGTATCTGACCTACAAGTCCTCCGTCCTGAAGATGGACCGCCCGCTGGTGGTCTACACCCCGCCGGGATATGAGAAGGGCAATAAGAAATATCCGGTCTTCTACCTGGTGAGCGGCACCACCGACACCGAGGAGACCTGGTTCAAGGTCGGCAAGGTCAACGTCATCCTCGACAACCTCATCGCCCGGGGCAAGGCGAAGGAGATGATCGTCGTCCTGCCGTACGGCTATATGATGAACGGTACGCCGGCCCCCACCTCGATGGAGGCGGCCGGGATGTACTCCGACTTCAACCGCGAGCTGACCGAATGCGTGATGCCGTTCGTGGAGCGCAACTTCCGGACGCTGAACAAGCGCGAGAGCCGCGCCATCGCGGGCTTCTCCCGCGGCGGCGGCCAGTCGCTCTTCGCGGCCTACAGCCACCCCGAGCTGTTCGGCTGGCTGGCTTCCTACAGCGCCTACCTCACGCCCGAGGTGATGGACGCCTATTTCCCGCAGGTGGACAAGACCGTCGCGCAGCTCAGGCTGATGTGGTTCGGCGTGGGCACCTCCGACTTCCTGTACCAGAACGTGCTGGACCATCAGGCCTATTTCGACGCCCGCGGCATCGCCTACGAGAAGATGTTCACGGACGGCGGCCATACCTGGATGAACGCCCGCACGTATCTCGCGGAAACCTTGCAGAAATTCTTTAAATAACTATAACCAACCCCAATGAGAAAAGTCTTAATGTTTATCGCTGGCCTGGCGGGCGCTGTCACCCTCCAGGCGCAACCCGCCGGCGGATTCGGCGGCTTCCAGATGCCCAAGATCGACGTCCACTGCTCCGAGAAGTTCGTGGACATCGACTATGCGGGTGACGACCAGGTGTACCACAAGCTGGACGTCTATCTCCCGCGGATGCAGAAAGCCTCCTATCCCGTCGTGGTCCACATCTATGGCAGCGCCTGGTATTCCAACAATTCCAAGGGCATGGCCGACCTCGGCACCATCGTCAACGCCCTGCTCGACGCCGGCTACGCCGTCGTGACCCCGAACCACCGTTCCTCGCAGGACGCCAAGTTCCCGGCCCAGATCCAGGACATCAAGGGCGTCGTGCGCTGGGTGCGCGCCAATGCCGCGCAGTACCGCTTCGACACCTCCTTCGTGGCCACGTCCGGCTTCTCCTCCGGCGGCCACCTCGCTTCGCTGGCCGCTACGACCGGCAACGTCCCTGAGCTGGAAGGCGAAGTGGGCGGCAACCTGGGCTTCAGCAGCCGCGTCAACGCCGCCTGCGACTGGTCCGGTCCCGTCGACCTCAATTATATGAGCTGCGGCGGCACCACCGATATGTGGAACCACGCCCCCGAGGAGGCCGTGATGGGCTTCGCCTTCGCGGGCAACGAGGAGCGCTTCAAGGCGCTGAACGCCACCAATTATATCGACCCGACCGACCCGCCCGTGGTCATCTTCCACGGCACGGCCGACAACGTGGTCCCGTCCTGCCAGGCCCCGCACTTCTATGAGCTCCTGGACAAGGCCGGCATCCGCACCGAACTCTATATGGTGGACGGCGGCGGCCACGGCTTCAATATGTACACGGAGTACACCCTCCGTTCGATGACCAACTTCCTCGACAAGGTCCGCACCGAGAAGGGCGGCAGCTTCGTGACCGGCACCAACCCGGTGATCACCGACGCCTTCTCCGCCGACCCGTCGGCCCACGTCTTCAACGGACGCATCTACCTCTATCCTTCGCACGACATCCCGACCGTGAAGTATCAGGGTGAGCAGCCCTGGTTCTGCATGTCCGACTACCACGTCTATTCCACCGACGACCTGACCCACTGGACCGACCACGGCAACATCGTGGACCAGAAGGACGTCCCCTGGGGCAACCCGACGGCCTACTCGATGTGGGCGCCCGACTGCGTGGAGAAGGACGGCAAGTACTACTTCTACTTCCCGAACGCGCCGCAGCGCGGCCGTGGCTTCGGCTTCGGCATCGGCGTGGCGGTGGCCGACGATCCCGCGGGTCCCTTCAAGATCGAGGAGAATACGGTCAAGGGCACCGGCGGCATCGACCCCTGCTCCTTCAAGGATGACGACGGCACGGTCTATCTGATCTGGTCCGGCATGGGTCTGCGCGGCGGCAAGCTCGCGGACAACATGACGGAGATCGAAGGCCCGGCCGTCCGCCTGGACGAGACCTTCCCGAAGGGCCAGACCGAGGGCCCGTTCCTGTTCAAGCGCAACGGCAAGTACTACCTGACCTACCCGTGGGTGCGCCTGGACGGCGGCACCGAGACGCTCTGCTACGCGATGTCCGACAACCCGCTCGGCCCCTATGTGTGGAAGGGCGTGTTCATGGAGGAGTCTCCGACCGGCTGCTGGACCAACCACCATTCCTTCGTGGAGTTCAACGGCGAGTGGTACCTCTTCTATCACCACAACGATTTCAGCCCGGAGTTCGACAAGAACCGCTCCGTGCGCGTGGATAAGGTTTCCTTCCGCGAGGACGGCACCATCATCCCGGTCGTCCCGACCTGGCGCGGCGTGGGCTACTTCAAGGCCTCCGACGAGCTCCATATCGACCGCTACAGCGAGTGCGTGGGCGCGAAGATCGACTATCTCGACGAGTTCAACTACTTCGCCGGCTGGAAGACGGTCTTCACCCAGCCGTATGACCGCGTGAACTTCAACGACGTGGACTTCGCGGTTGCTTCCAAGAAGCTTGTGCTGCGTGCACGCAGCGAGGCCGGTGCCGTGCTGAACGTCACCGTCGGCCAGGGCAAGGCGATGACCGTCAAGGTTCCGGCCTGCGCCGACTGGACCGAAGTGTCGGTCCCGGCCAAGGTCAAGGCCGCCGGCAAGCAGGACATCACCGTGGAGCTGGCCTCCGGCGCCATCGAGATCGACTGGGTCTCCTTCCGCTAGGGGAGAGCCTCGATCAATGAAAGAAGGCGACTGGCATCACTGCCGGCCGCCTTCTTCTTTTATTATATTCGTATGGGTATGGGTATTATTCCCTGCTGAAGATGAGCACGCAGCTGATGGCCGCGACGATGCCGAGGATCTGCGGGATGCTCGGGATGTGGGCGTAGAGCACCAGCGAGATGGCCGTGGTGATGACCGGCGCGCAGGCGTCGGCGAGCGGGGCCACGATCATCGCCTTGCCGTAGCGGTTGGCGTAGACGAGGGCGAAGGCGCCGATAGCGTTGAGGATCTGGATGCAGAAGGTCAGGTACGGGCCGTTGAAGGAGTGGTTGATCGGCTGCGAGAAGTCGGTCATCATCAGGGCGACCGGGATCAGCAGCACGGCGGAGATGGCCATATACACGAAGACGCTTTCAGCGTCGGGCGTGTGGTTGTTGGCCAGCTTCATCACGAAGGCCTGCGTACCCCAGCAGATGAACACCAGGGAGGCGAGCAGGATCCAGAGGTTGTCCTGGGTGGCCTCGTCGGACTTGCTGGAAAGCGAGAAGCAGACCAGCGCGACGAATGCCAGCAGGATGCCGAGGGCGCCCAGCTTGCTGACGCGTTCCTTCAGGAAAATGGTGGACAGGATGACGGTCACGATCGGCGCCACGGAAATGAGCGGGAAGATCAGGTAGGCCGGTCCGTGCTTGAGGGCCTCGAAGAGGACCAGCTGTCCGCCGGCACCGAGCAGGCCGACGCCCATCGAGAGGATGACGGCTTTCGGATGCGTGTCCAGCTTGAACTTGATGTTGGCCAGCGCCACGAGGGCGCAGGGGATCATACTGATCGCCCAGACGACGTAGGTCAGGGTCGAGGGGTAGTCGGGCGTGGAGGAGAAAGCGCCCCAGATACCCCAGGTAACCATGGTGATCAGGGCGTAGACAAGCCAGTTGTGTTTCTTTGCCATATGATTTGCTTTCGTTACTTAACTCTAGTGTCGCCTACAAAGTTAAGAAAAGAAAGAATATTTGCAAAAAAATAACAACTTGCCGTTTAGACCTCGACGACGTGCAGCTTGATGCCCGAGGCTTCGACGTAGTCCTTGAAGTCGGCGGAAATGCCCGAATCGGTGATGATCGTGTCGATCTTGTCGAGGGAGGTGATGTGCACGAAACTCCGGCGTCCGAGCTTGCTGGAGTCGAAGATGGCGATCACTTCCTTGGCCGATTTGATCATCGCCTGGTTGAGGCTGGCTTCTTCGAGATTGGGCGTGGAAATGCCGTCCTTGATGCTGACGGAGTCGACGCCGAGGAAGAGCTTGTCGCAGTAGAAATTCTTGAGCGCGGACTCGGCGAGCATACCGACGGTGGAGTAGGAGACCGAGCGCATCTTGCCGCCGAGGGCGATGACGCTGAAGCGGTCGTAGTGGTTGAGCGTGATGGCGATGTCGAGGGCGTTCGTAATGACAGTCAATTCATTAAAGCCTTCGAGATTCTTCGCGATCTCCATCGTGGTGGTGCCGGAATCGAGGATGACGGTCTCGCCGTTGCGGATCATCGCGGCGGCGTATTTGCCGAGCAGCTGCTTCTCGCGGGAGTGCAGGTGCTGCTTCTGGCTGATGGTCATATCGTCGTAGTCGCCGGACTGGTGCATATCCACGGCGCCGCCCTTGACGCGAAGGAGGAGCTTGCGCTCTTCGAGGACTGCGAGATCTTTGCGGATGGAGACTTCCGAGACGTCGAACTGCTTCATCAGGTCGGAGACGTAGATCTTGCCGTCCGTTTTCAGCTGGTTGAGGAGCAGGCTTCTCCGTTCTTCGGCGGAAAACTTTCTTTTCATGTGCTTCTGGTTATCGTTGCGGTTTGTGTTTTCGAAAGTAAAGGTACGCTTAATTTTTATAAATTGCAATAATAAACCGAAAAATAATGCGTTATGGCCGAAAGTTTTCGAAAATTCAGCAAATTTTTCCTTAAAAGTTTTGAAAATTAAGAATCATTCTTTAGTTTTGTAACCGAGTTAAGCTGCGATTATACTATTTAATATATAAAATGCTGAACCTTAATTGTCACACAATCCGTGAGATCGCCCATCAGCCGAAGATGTGGATGGATACTTACGACATCGTTCTGAGCCAGAAGCAGGAGATCGAGGCCTTCCTCGCTTCCAACTCGATCCGGAAAGACACTGAAATCATTCTCACCGGCGCCGGTTCTTCCGCTTATATCGCGGACACGGCCGTGTGCGAGTACGTGAAGGCGGGTTACGTCAACGCCCGTGCCGTCGCTACGACGGACATCGTTTCCGCCCCTTCCTATTTCCTCAGCCCTTCCCCGAAGCTCTTCATTTCCTTCGGCCGTTCCGGCAACAGCCCGGAGAGCGTCGCCGCCTACGAGGTGGCCAACAAATGCTGCAAGGGCTCCCATCACCTGATCATCACCTGCAACCCTGACGGTGAGCTCGCCAAGCGCGTCGAGCCGGGCAAGGACCTGGTCATCGTCCTCCCGGACGGTACCAACGACCGCAGCCTCGCGATGACGAGCAGCTTCACCTCGATGCTGGTGACCAGCCTGCTCTGCAAGAACGTCGCCGCCCTCGAGGCCGAGCGCGCCAAGCTGCAGGCCGCCGCCGATTTCGCCGAGAGCATCATCGCCGGCGAGGCGGTGGAGAAGATCCAGAAGCTGGCCGACAAGAAGATCAAGCGCGCCGTGTTCCTCGGCTCCGGTCCGCTCAAGGGCATCGCCTGCGAGAGCCACCTCAAGCTCCAGGAGCTCACGGACGGCGGCATCGTCTGCGCGTTCGACTCCTTTATGGGCCTGCGCCACGGACCCAAGGCCGTGATCAACGAGGAGACGCTCGTGGTCTACCTCCTCTCCGAGGATCCCTATACCCGTCAGTATGAGCTGGACCTGATCGACCAGGTCGAGCACGACAACCATCCGGCCGCCCAGGTCGTCCTGTCCGTCACCCCGTCGGGCGTGAAGGACATCCTCGATTTCGAGATCAACGCCCCCAAGCCGGAGCAGCTCAAGGACAACGAATATGTCTGCGCCCCGTTCGTGCTGGTGGGCCAGCTCGCGGGCTACTTCTTCTCGCTCGCACACGGCCTGTCCCCGGACAACCCTTCCGTGCGCGGCGCCATTTCCCGCGTAGTCAGTGGTGTAAAAATCTATAAATACTAGAAGGATGAAACCGAAGCTGAGACAATTGCTGGACAAGGTCCAGAAGCTGACGGCCGAAGGCCACAAGCCGATGACGCTCCTCGCGGTCTGCCCGAACTCCCCGGCCGTGATCAAGGCCGCGTTCCGCGCCGCGAAACGCAACAACGCTCCCATTATGTTCGCCGCGACCCTCAACCAGGTCGATAACGACGGCGGCTACACCGGAATGACCCAGGAAGACTTCGTCCGCGTGATGAAGGTCGAAGCCAAACGGAACAACTACACGGGTCCGTACATCGCCGCGATCGACCACGGCGGACCCTGGCTCAAGGACATCCAGACCCTCGAGATGTGGCCTTACGAGAAGGCGATGGAGGGCGTGAAGAAGTCCTATGAGGCGGCCCTGCTCGCCGGTTATGAACTCATCCACGTCGACCCGACCGTCGACCGCTTCCTCCCGAAGGGCGAGACGATCAAGATCGAGGTCGTGGCTGAGCGTACGATCGAACTGATCACCCATATCGAAAACTTCAGGAAGGCCCGCGGCCTCGCTCCGATCGCTTACGAGGTCGGTACGGAGGAGGTGCACGGCGGCCTGGCCGACGAGACGGTCTTCCGCAAATTCCTGGTCCTGCTGAAGGAAGGCCTGGAGAAGAACGGCTGCGCCGACGCCTGGCCGTGCTTCGTCGTCGGCAAGGTCGGTACCGACCTGCACACGACCTTCTTCGATCCGGCCGTGGCCAAGGACCTGACTTCCATCGTCGCCGAATACGGCAGCTTCATCAAGGGCCACTACACCGACGACGTGGAGAATCCGCAGGACTATCCTGTCTGCCGGATGGGCGCCGCCAACGTCGGCCCCGAGTTCACGGTCAGCGAGTTCAACGCGCTGGAGGAGCTCGAGAAGGTCGAGGACGCGCTCTACGAGGCCGGCCAGGTGGCGATGCACTCCCATATGACGGCCATCCTCAAGGAGCTCGTCATCGCCTCCGGCCGCTGGAAGAAGTGGGTGCACGGCAACGAGTCCCCGGACGATTTCGATTCCATCACCCCGGACCGTCAGCGCTGGCTGATCCAGACGGGCGCCCGCTACATCTGGCAGAAGCCGGAGGCGGTGGCCGCGCGCCAGGTCCTCTACAACAACCTGAACCTCAACGGAATCGATGCTGAAGGCATCGTCCTCTCGACCATCGAAAGGGCGATCGACAAGTATTACGTCGCATTCAATCTGGTTAATCTTAACGATTCGCTCTAATGAAAAAGTTTGACATCATCGCGCTCGGTGAACTCAACGTGGATCTCCTGCTCAACAGGATCTGCGGGTTCCCCGAAATCGGAAAGGAAATCTTCGCCAAGGAGATGACCCTCACGCTCGGCAGTTCCACCGCCATCTTCGCCGCGAACGCGGCGTCCCTCGGCGCCCGTGTTTCATTTCTTGGAATGGTCGGGAACGACGATTTCGGCGCCTTTGTCAAGAACTCTCTGCAAAAACGCGGTGTGGACACCTCGAATCTGATCGAGGTGTCTACCGCCGCTACGGGTCTGACTGCTATCCTCAATTACGACGAGGACCGCGCCAACGTGACGTACCCCGGCGCGATGAGCATCATGGGCGTCAAGGACATCCGCCCGGAGGCCATCGCCGAGGCGAAGCATGTGCATATCTCATCCATCTTCATGCAGGAAACGCTCCATAGGGATATATATGAGATCGTGAAACTCGTGAAGGACCAGGGCGCCACCTTGTCGATGGATATGCAGTTCGACCCGGAAGAGAGATGGGATTTCGACTATAAGAAGATCCTCCCGATGGTGGACGTGTTCATGCCCAACGAGCAGGAGCTCAAGGGTCTGACCGGCCAGGATACCGTCGAGAAGGCGATCGACGCGGTCCGTCCCTACATCAACGTCCTCGTGGTCAAGATGGGCTCGAAAGGCTCGCTGGTCGTCACGAAGGACGGCGAGAAGATGCTCCCGGCGATGCTCAACCGCAACGTGGTGGACGCCATCGGTGCCGGCGACAGCTTCAACTCGGGCTTCATCACGGCTTTCGTGCAGGGCAGGGACCTCGAGTACTGCCAGTATCTCGGCAACCTGACCGGCGCGATCAATACGACCGCCGCAGGCGGCACCGGCGCCTTCGCCTCCAAGGAGGCCGTCGAGGCGGCCGCCCTGAAGCATTTCAACCAGACCATCAAACTCTAGTCTTATGAAACTACATCTTGCCCTTGCGGCCCTCCTCGTAGCGGCTTGCGCCAAGGCTCCGGTCTCCGGCGATGTCTCCATCGTCCCGGAGGCGGACGGCAGCGCCTTCCGCATCGAGAACGCCGCGACGGCCACCCCGCTGATCGGCGCCGCGACCGATTTCGGCACCATTACGGTGTCGGGCCAGCAGGTCGCGTTCAAGACGGTCGCCACCGAAAGCAAGCGCGTCAGCGATGTTTTCGGCCGTGGCACCCGTTTCATCTTCAAAGGCGAATCCGTCTCCGGTCCCGCGCTCACGCGCGAGCTCAGGATTTCCGTGTATGACGCGTTCCCTGCCACCTTCCTGGTCGAGGCTTCCTACCAGAACGCTTCCGGCGAGGACGTGACGGTGGACGGCTGGACGCAGTGCGACCTGCGGGTCAGCGCCACGAATCCGGATCCCTGCTTCTGGTCCTTCCAGGGCCAGTCCACCAGCGCCCGCGAAGACTGGATCCTGCCGGTGGACGACGAGTTCTACCAGCGTAACTTTATGGGAATGAACCCCGCCGGCGACCACGTCGACTACGGCGGAGGCGTGCCCGTGGTCTGCCTCTGGCGCCGCGACGCCGGCGTGATCATCGGCCATCTCGAGCCGACGCCGCAGATCGTCAGCCTGCCGGTCGAGAAGAAGGCCGGCCGGGATTATGCCGACATTTCCGTGGTCAAGGAATACGAGGAGCCGGTCGTCCTGGCTTCCGGCCGTTCCCTCGACACCTATACCTGCTTCATCAGCTTCTACACCGGCGACTGCTTCGGCGCGCTCCGCAATTATGCGCAGCTGCTCGACAAGGTCGGCGTGAAGATGCCGGTGAGCGTGCCCGAGGCTTATGAGACCGCCTGGTGCGCGTGGGGCTACGAGCGCAAGTTCACGATCGCCGAGATCGTCGGCACGCTCCCCAAGGTCAAGGAGCTCGGCTTCAAATGGGCCACGCTGGACGACGGTTTCCAGATCGCCGAAGGCGACTGGGACCTCACCCCGGAGCGTTTCCCCAACGGGGATGCCGATATGAAATATATGGTCGACGAGTTCCACAAATACGGACTCAAGGCCGAACTGTGGTGGACCCCGCTTGCCGCCGATCCCGGCACGGAGTTCCTCCGCAAATACCCGGACGCCCTCATCCTCGGCAAGGACGGGCAGCCCAAGAAGATCGAATGGTGGGACAGCTGGTTCCTTTCCCCGCTGGACGAGGACGTCCGCCGGGAGCAGGCCGCGCTGGTCCACAAATTCATCGCCGACTACGGCTTCGACGGGCTCAAGCTCGACGGCCAGCACCTCAACTGCGTGTCGCCGGACTACAATCCCAAGCACCATCCGGACGATCCGGAGAAGGATTTCCGCGAGCTGTCCGGTTTCTACAAGCTGATCCATGATACGGCCCGCGCCGTCAAGTCCAATTCCGTGATCCAGTACTGTCCCTGCGGCGACTGCTTCTCGGTCTATAACCTCCCGTACATCGACAAGGCCGTGTCGTCCGACCCGACGAGCAGCTGGCAGATCCGCACCAAGGGCTACGTGCTCCGTGCGCTCGCCCCGCAGCTTGCCTACTACGGCGACCATATCGAGCTGTCCGACAACGAGAACGACTATCCGACCCAGCTGGGCATCGGCGCCGTCATCGGCACCAAGTTCACCTGGCCCGCTGACAATCCGTATGTCAAGCATTCCTATCTGCTGACCCCCGAGAAGGAGGCGCTGATGAAGAATGCCCTCGCCATCTACGAAGAGAAGCAGCTGGCGAGAGGGGAGTACGTCCCCGGCCTGTACGACATCGGCTTCGACTATCCCGAGACCCATGTGCTGAAGCAGAACGGCAAGCTCTACTACGCCTTCTACGCGACGGCCAACCCGGTCCCTTCCGTGGAACTCCGCGGACTCCAGGCCGGCAAGACCTACCGGGTCGAGGACTATTACAACCACCGTGACCTCGGTACGGTGACCGCTTCCGAAAAGACCGTGCTGGATGTGCCGGTCGACGGCAGCCTGCTCATCGAGGTCAGCGAGGTGGCCCGCTAATCTGACAGTAAATTGTTTTTAGATAATAACCAATTACTCAAAAATCCATGAAGAAAGTTTTACTTTTGGGTCTTTTGCTGTTTTCGACACTGATCATGTCCGCCCAGGTGGTGGTCAAGGGTGTCGTGACGGCCGGAGACGACGGCCTGCCGATGGTGGGCGCCAGTGTATTTGAGAAAGGAACCTTGAACGGTACCGTAACGGATGTCGATGGCAACTATACCATCAGCGTCCGCGACGCCGGTGCCACCCTGGTCTTTTCTTCGATCGGCTTCAAGACGACCGAAATCTCCGTCGGTGGCAGAAGCGTCATCGACATCACGCTTGATGTGGATTCCCAGCTGATCGACGAGGTCGTCGTGATGGGTTACAGCACCAAGACCCGTGGCGAGATTACCAGCGCCGTGACCACGGTGTCCGCCGACAAGCTCAAGGACGTGGTCAGCAACAACATCGGTGACATGCTCCAGGGCAAGGTGGCCGGTGTGACCGTGGTGAAGGACAGCGGCCGTCCCGGTGCCGAGCCTTCCATCCGCATCCGTGGCGCTTCCTCCCTGCACGCTTCGCAGGAACCGCTCTACGTGGTTGACGGTATCATCGGCGGCTCCTACGATCCCGACGACGTGGAGTCCGTCACCGTCCTCAAGGACGCCGGCGCGACCGGTATGTACGGTGCGCAGGCCAACGGCGGCGTGATCGTCGTCACCACCAAGAAGGCGAAAACCAACAAGCTGCAGTTCAACTTCAAGGCCAACGTCGGCCTCATCACCCCTGACTTCACCCGTCAGCAGCTGATGAACACGAAGCAGCTCTATACCTATTACCGTGAGTATTTCCGCGATCCCGAGACGCACCTGATCGACGACCTCGCGTTCCGGACCGCACTCCCGACCTCCATCCTGGACAATGATACCGACTGGCGCGGCCTGATCATGCAGAACGCCATGCTCCAGAACTATCACTTCTCCGTGATGGGCAAGAACGACTGGTATTCCGGTTACCTCTCCTTCTCCTACTACAAGGAGGACGGTACCATCCGCAACACCGACTATACCCAGGTGAATGTCCGTTCCAACAACACGATCAACCTCACCAAGTGGCTGACCCTCACCGCCAACCTCGACGTCAGCGCCAACACGGCCAACCACCCGGACGACAACCTCGTGTACTATGTGGGCGAGAACATCCCGTTCGACTCTCCGTACGATGAGGACGGCAACTACCGTTCCTTCAAGTCCAGCAAGCTCTATGGCCGCTACGACGTGAACCCGATGATCGGCTTCGAGAGCGGCAAGGACGTCCGCAACAGCAAGGGCTTCGGCACCGATCTCGACTTCGTGATCACGGCCAAGATCACCCCCTGGCTCTCCTTCGTTTCCCAGTCCCGTGCTTCCGTCGGTTTCTGGCACAGCCACAACCACCGCTTCGCCGATGTCGAATACATGAAGGCCGGCGACGAGATCGAGGATTCGATGAGCTACAGCTACGGCGGCATCAGCACCAACATGTTCAAGGCTGACAAGACCTTCGGCAAGCACTCCGTGGCCGGCCTCGTCGGCTACGAGGCCCAGATGACCTGGGGCAATGACCTGACCGGCTATGGCCAGGGCCTGCCTTTCGGCCTCTCCGTGCTCGATGTGGCTTCCTCCAACAAGGACGCCCGCGGCAACCGCAGCCGCAGCGGCATGCAGTCCATCATCTCGCAGATCAACTACAACTATGACCAGCGCTACTTCCTGACCGGCTCGCTGCGTTACGATGAGTCCTCCACCTTTGCCCCCGGCAACCGTGGCGCCATCTTCCCGAGCCTCTCCGCCGCGTGGGCCATCAACAACGAGCCTTTCTTCCAGTCTGACGTGATCACCAACCTCAAGCTCAAAGCCAGCTGGGGTAAGACGGGTATGAAGGATATCGGTGCTTCCAAGTACCTCGAGGCCTTCGCCTACAGCACGCAGTACGACTCCAACTCCGCCGCCGTTCCCATCCAGATGGCCAACAAGGACCTCAAGTGGGAGGAGACGACCCAGATCAACGCGGGTATCGAGGTCGGTATCACCGACCGCGCGTCCATCGACCTCAACTACTACCGCAACACGACCAACAACCTGCTCGTGTACCGCGACCTCCCGCCGACCGGCGGTTTCTCCAACCAGTGGCAGAACCTGGGCTCCGTGCTCAACACCGGTTTCGAGGCCGCGCTCAACGTGACGCCGATCAAGACCAACGATCTGCGCTGGGATGTGGACTTCTCCATCTCCTACAACTACAACGAGCTCTTCAACTTCGGTGAGGGCGTGCAGTTCATCCAGTCCAACTACCGGAGCCTCTCGCAGATCTACCGCGACGGCGTTCCCATGTACACCTGGTATCTGCGCGAATACGCCGGCGTCGATCCGCAGACCGGCCGCGAGCAGTTCGTGGCGGCCGACGGTTCGCTGACCTACGACTACGCCTCCGCCCGCTTCGTGGAGGCCGGTACGCCGAACATCCCCTGGCAGGGCGGCATCTCCACGCAACTGACCTGGAAGAACTTCAAGCTCAGCGCCAACGGCAGCTTCGTCTGGGGCAACACCCTCTACGGCCGCAGCCGCGCCAGCCGCCTCGCGACCTTCGTGTCCAACTCCCTGATGCCGTCCAACGAGGACAAGATCTGGCGCCAGCCGGGCGACGAGGCCACCATCGGTCTTCCCGCCTATGCGCTCGCATCCGTCTACCACACGGGCGACCTCGTGAAGGGCAACTACTTCAAGCTCCGCAACGTGACCCTGTCCTACACGCTCCCCAAGAGCATCACCAAGAACACGGGCATCACGATCGCGCTCTCCTGTGACAATGTCTTCACCGCTACCACCGTCTGGGGTGCCGATCCCGAGGTGTCGATGTCTGCCGATTCCGGCGTCGCCGGCATGATCGAGTCGCTCGACAACAGATATCCCAACAAGCGGCAGTACAACCTTCAGGTCAACTTCACCTTCTAATCGTTGTGGACATGAAAAAGATTTTCAAATATTTCTTCATAATGGTTGCCGGCGCCGGCCTGATGACCGCCTGTGACCTCAACATCGCCCCGGAGGATTCCCTCACCGGAACCCAGATGACCCAGTCTCCGACCGGTATCGTGGATATCCTCAACGGCTGCTACGCCGTGATGAAGGACCATCCGGAGAATTCCAACAGCAACAACTGGTATGGCCGTCAGTTCTACCAGATGTCTGACTTCTCTTCGGACGACGTGGTGTATGGCCACGCCACCACCGATGAGCTCAACATGATCTTCAAGTTCGAGGAGCGGCACGCCGGCCTGAGCAACGTGGCTTCGTTCTGGTCCCAGTCCTACAAGATTATCTACTCGACCAACGTCGCCCTCGACGTCATCTCCGAGGATCCGGATCCGAGCGACGAGACCAAGTCCCTGCACGGTGAGGCCCTCTTCCTGAAGGCTTATGTCATGCACAGCCTCGTCCGCGCCTACGCCAAGCCTTACAAGGAGGCGACCGCCGCCAGCGAGCCGGGCCTGATCATCCGCGAGAACGGTTCCGACGCCGCCCCGAAGGGCCGTGCGTCCCTCAAGGAGACCTATGATTATATCGTGAACTGCCTGCTCGACGCCGAGAAGCTCATGGACGTGTCCGTGGACCGCTCGCAGAGCCGCTGCTTCGCTTCCGTCGGTGCCGTGCGCGCCCTGCTCTCCCGTGTCTATCTCTACATGGGCAACTGGGACAAGTGCATCGAGTACGCCGGCAAGGTGATCAACGATGAGAACTACGAGATGGCTTCCGCCGCCGAGTTCGCCGACTACTTCAAGAGCACCTGGACCTCCAAGGAGACCATCTGGTGCCTGAAGATGCTCCCGCAGGACGACAAGGGTTCCGGCTCCGTCGCTTCCATGATCATGAAGGCCGACGGCTGCTGGGGCGAGGAAGGCTATTCCGAGCCGCTGCTCGAGGACATGGGCCGCGGTACCTCCCTGGAGAACGACGATATCCGCTGGACCTTCGTCTGCGACGTCAACACCAAGAACGGTCTCGACCTGATCCCTTGCTCCAAGCTCTCCTGGCAGGACGGCAAGCCGACGCTCTTCTCGCCGCCTTTCCTCCGCGTCACCGAGATGTACCTGAACCGTGCCGAGGCCTATGCCCACAAGGGTGACAAGGCCAACGCCCTCAAGGATGTCAACGAGGTCCGCAAGCACCGTATGACCGCCAATGTGGACGCCCACCTCTACACCGAGGCCGACATCACCGGCGATCCTGTGGACTTCGTCCTCAAGGAGACGCGTGTCGAGTTCGCCTTCGAGGCGCACCGCTTCTTCGACCTGATGCGCAACGACAAGGACATCGTCCGCAACTTCTGGGGCTACCACACCAACTACACCGCCGGCCAGAGCACTTCCGGCAAGCCCGGCCTCAACGCCGTCGGCGTGTTCACCAGCCATGACGACAACCGCCTGGTGTTCCCGATCCCTTCCAAGGAGATCGACAACAACCCGCTCTGCGAACAAAACCCTGGTTATTAATACGCTAAGAACATGAAAAAGATATTTGCAATCTTCTGCATCGCCGCCACGGCCCTTCTTTCCTCCTGCGTGAGGAAGGGAGACCTCGACCTCGCCCCGGTTCCGGATATCGCGTTCGAGTACACCTGCGACGGCCTGACCCTCACCTTCAACTCGGTGGTGCCCAACACGACCGACGTGAAGTGGGAGATCCTCAAGACCAAGAACGGTTCTGCCGAGACGCTCACCACGGGCGCCGGCGACACCTTCACCTATACCTTCCCTACGCCTGACAACTACTGGATCAAGATGTCCGGTGTCTATGAGGGCGAGGAGCAGGTCGTGGCCGGCAAGATCCTGGTCGCGAAGCCGTCTCCGGTCAAGCTCGACGACGATTCCTTCGCCGATTGGGACAAGGTGACCTATCCGGACTTCCAGATGACCGGTACGGACGGCGTCTCCTACGCCAAGTTCGACTACAATGCCGACTATGTCTTCTTCTTCGTGGCGCTGAACGTCACCGAGACGCCCGGCTGCACCGCCAACGGCGCCATCATGAACATGCGTATCGACTCCGACGACCTGACCGGCACCGGCATGTCCACCAAGGGTCTGGGTTGCGACTGGTATCTCGAGGGCAACTTCTGGAACGACGAAGAGGCCTGGGCCGACTGGTACGACTGCTCCTCCGGCGACACGGTGTACGCCGAGGGCAAGCCCATCGAGATGGGTACCTACAAGGTCGAAGGCGATATGGCTTACTTTGAATTCGCTCTGTCCCGCAAAGCCTATGGCATCAGCGGTTCTTCCATGGGACTTTTCTTCAAGTTCTACACGGAAGACTGGGAAGATGCCTTCGGTATGGAGTGCGGTGGCAAGTCCACCTTCCACTTCGCGCTGGACAAGACTGAATAATAAATATTGGGTTGTTCTTTTTGCGGGTCCGGCTGCAGGGCCGGGCCCGCAATTTTTTTATCTTTAGAGAAAATTTCCTTTCAGATGAAGACGAAATACATCGCAATCGCCCTGGGTGCCGCGTTCCTCGCGACCGCCTGCGGCCAGGCTCCCAAGAAGGACGCCTCCTACCTCGATACGCTGCTCCTCAAGGACTACAAGCCCATCCCGTGCATGAACCTGCCGGAGCACCATCCGCACAGCGCCAAGTTCAAGGTGTACGACATGCACTCCCACGCCTATGCCGCGGATGTCAAGGAGTGTGAAGAATGGGCCGCCCGCCTCAAGGAGAACAACATCGAGCGCGTGGTCATCAACACCTACGCCTCCGGCGAGAAGTTCGACGAGCTCTACAACATGTACAAAGGCGTCTCCGACGTCTTCGAGATGTGGTGCGGCTTCGACATGAGCGCCTGGGGCACCCCGGAGTTCGAGGAGAAGGCCGTCGCCTCCCTCGTGCGTGACTTCGAGCACGGCGCCGTCGGCGTCGGCGAGGTCGGCGACAAGGGCTTCGGCGAGTCCTACTTCACCAACTTCGACACGGGCATCCCCACGCCGACCGCCCATATGAACGATCCGCGTTTCGACGCGCTCTTCGAGAAACTCGGCGAGCTCGGCATGCCGATCATCATCCACGTCGGCGACCCGATCTGGATGTATGAGCCGATGGACGAGCACAACGACGGCTACGTGAACGCCGAGCACTGGAAGATCGATCCCAACCAGCCCGGCATCCTCGACCTCTACGAGCTCTGCCAGACCCTGGAGGAGTGCTGCGACCGTCACCCCAACACGACGATCATCGCCTGCCACTTCATGAACCTGACCCACGACTACGAGCTCCTGGGCCAGATCATGGACCGTCACCCCAACCTCCTGCTGGACAACTCCGCCCGCCACGTCGAGTCCGCGATCACCCCGCGCGCCACGAAGGCCTTCTACGAGAAGTACCAGGACCGCATCTTCTTCGGCACGGACAACCATCCTTCCCAGAAGATGTATGACCTCCAGTGGAGAATCCTCGAGACGGAAGACGAGCACTTCTACGACTACGAGCACGCCTATCACTGGCCGCTCCACGGCATCGGCCTGAGCGACGACGTCCTCAAGAAACTTTACTACGAGAACGCGGAGAAGCTCTACGAGCAGATCGCCGCCAAGAGAAAGTAAATGAAGAGATTACCCATACTGATCCTGAGTCTCGCCCTTGCCGGCGGGACTCTTTTCGCGCAGAACACCCGCGACATCCTGTTGCAGCACCAGGAGCTCATCGCCGGCACCGACTACGTCAGTCCGACGGAGCCGCTGCGGCTCACGCCCGCCCCGGCGGGCTACAAGCCCTGCTACGTCAGCCACTACGCCCGCCACGGCGCCCGCTACGCCTGGCGCCTGGAGAACTACGATATGATCAAGCGTGCGCTCGACGACGCGGCGTCCAAGGACAACCTGACCGAGTACGGCAAGGACTACAAGGCCCGCTTCGACCGCCTCTATCCGGACGTCAAGGACCATTACGGCGAGCTTTCCCGCAAGGGATGGGACCAGCAGCAGGCGATCGCCGCCCACATTTTCGAGAGCTTCCCGGAGGCGTTCCCCGACGGGGCGAAGGTCCGCGCCGTGTCCTCGCCGAGCTTGCGCAGCGTGATGACGATGTCGTCCTACTGCCTCTCGCTGAAGGGCAAGAATCCGACGCTTTTCGTGACCGAGGACGTGTCCCGCACCAATATGCCGGCGACCCTGCCGCTCGAGGACGAGAACCCGTTCTACGAGGGCTACGAGCGCGCGACGCTGCCGTTCAACGTCTCGGACGAGCAGTACGCGGCCGGCTTCTTCGATTCGGAGAAGGTGCTTGCGCGCATCTTCAAGCAGCCGCGCAAGTCCGTCAAGCGCGCGAAGTTCTATGAGCTCGCGACCCATATGTTCTTCTTCGCCGAGGGAATGAACAGCCTCGACACCGACCTGGACTTCATGGACCTCTATACCGAGGAGGAAGCCATCGCCCTGTGGCGCATCGACAACTACCAGCTCTACACCGAGGCCTGGCCCAAGCACAACGGCTACCGGACCATCATCCGCGACATCATCGCGCGGGCCGACGCCCACATCGCCGCGGGCGAGGGGGGAGCGGACCTGCGTTTCGCCCACGATTACACCTTCATGGCGCTGATGATGTGCCTGGACCTCGAGGGCTTCGCCAAGGTCCCGCAGTCGCCCGCCGAGGTGGAGGAGATCTTCCAGAGCTACAAGATCCCGATGGGCGCCAACATGCATTTCGTCTTCTTCCGGAGCGAAGATTCCGACGAGATCCTGTTCGAGGTGCTGCTCAACGGCGAGGAGGCCCGTCTCCCGCTGCCGGCGGACCGCTGGCCTTTCTACAGCTGGTCCGATTTCAAGGCGGCGCATCAGCAGTAGGCTGTCTCTGACCAAAAGGGGCCCGGCTTCACGCCGGGCTCTTTTTTTATAAAAAACCGTATATTTGTAAAGCCACTTTACAATGACTTGTGGAAAACGACGCTTATGGCAACTAAGAAAGGAAAGATTCTTGTCGTCGACGACAACGCCGGCATCCGGAAAGCGCTGGAGATCCTGCTTCCCCTGCATTTCGCGGAGGTGAAGACCATCCCTTCGCCGACCACGCTGGTATCTACCCTGGAGCAGTTTCGCCCGGACGTGGTGCTGCTCGACATGAATTTCAACACCAGCATCAATACCGGCAACGAAGGCCTCTACTGGGCCGGGGAGATCAAGCAGATGACCCCGGACGTGGAGGTCGTGCTCTTCACGGCCTATGCCGACATCCACCTGGCGGTGGAGGGAATGAAGCGCGGGGCGTTCGACTTCGTCGTGAAGCCCTGGGAGAACGACAAGCTCGTGGAGGTGCTCCTGGCGGCGCGCGACAAGGCGCGCAAGGCGATGGGCCGCGACGCCCGCCCCAAGGCGGACGACGTCGCGCCGGACGCCGCGGCCGGCAGCGCGATGTTCTGGGGCGACAGCCCCGCGATGGCGGCGATCCGCAAGACCCTGGACAAGATCGCCCCGACCGACGCGACGGTGCTCATCACCGGCGAGAACGGTACGGGCAAGGACGTCCTCGCGCGCGAAATCCACGCGCGCAGCCTGCGCAGCGAGAAGGAGATGGTGGCGGTGGACGCCGGCGCCATCACGGAGACGCTCTTCGAGAGCGAGCTCTTCGGCCACGTCAAGGGCGCGTTCACCGACGCGCACACGGACCACGCGGGCAAATTCGAGCAGGCCGACGGCGGCACGCTCTTCCTCGACGAGATCGGCAACATTCCGCTGCACCTGCAGGCGAAGCTGCTGCGCGCCATCCAGAACCGCAGCATCGTCCGCGTGGGCGGCACGGAGGCGCGTCCCGTCAACATCCGCCTGATCTGCGCCACCAACATGGACCTCGAGGCGCTGGTGCACGCCGGCCGCTTCCGCGAGGACCTCTTCTACCGCATCAACACCGTCCATATCGCGCTGCCGTCCCTGCGGGAGCGGCGCGACGACATCGTCCCCCTGGCGGAGCGTTTCCTGCAGCGCTTCGCGCAGAAATATCACCGGCCGCTGACCGGGCTGTCGCCCGAAGCCGCGGAGCTGCTGAAGGCCCGCCGCTGGAACGGCAACATCCGCGAACTGCAGAACTGCATCGAGAAGGCGGTCATCCTCTCGGAGGGCAGGGAACTGACGGGCAAGGACCTGCAGCTGGACGCCGCCGGCGCCAAGGCTGCGGAGAGCGCCCCCGTCCAGCCCGACCGCAATGAGGAAGCGCTCGTCCGCGAGGCGATGGAGCGCACGGCCGGCAACATCTCCGCCGCCGCCAAGCTCCTCGGCGTGAGCCGTCCGACCCTCTACGCCAAGTTGAAGAAATACGGCTTATGATCCTGACTGCCTGGCACTTGATCGGAGCGTGCGTCGTCGCGGTGGCCGTGGCGGCCGGCGCGATGGCGTATACGCGCCGGCGCGACATCAAGAAGGTAGCCTATATGATGGACGCCCTGGAAGACGGGGAGCTCAATTTCCGCTTCAAGGAGAGCGACAAGTTCAACCGCACGCTCAACCGTATCCGCACCATCTTCGAGAAGCAGCGGCAGGCACACGAGCAGGACTCCTGGACCAAGCTGATCCGCGTGCTGACGCACGAGATTATGAATACCGTCTCGCCGATCGCGTCCCTGAGCGATGCCCTGGCCAAGTCCGTGGACGAGGACGGGCACAGCGAGCTGGACGTCAAGGCCGGCCTGGAGACCATCTCCGACTCGTCCAAGAACCTCATCGGCTTCGTGCAGACCTACCGCGAACTCAGCGGCGTGGCCAAGCCCGTCCGCAAGGCCCTCGAGCTGGAGGACCTGGTCGGCGGCGTCATCGGCCTGAACAGCGAGTTCCTGGCCTCCTGCGGCGCCACCTGCGTGTACCGGCCGGCGGAGCCGGACCTGATGATCTTCGCCGACGAGGGGCAGATCTCCCAGATCCTGATCAACCTCATCAAGAACGCCCTGCAGGCCGGGGCCAGGAAGATCGAGATCCTGGCCCGGATGGGCGCGGAGGACGACGTGGTCATCGACGTGGCCAACGACGGCGACCCCATCCCGGTGAGCAGCCAGGAGCAGATCTTCATCCCGTTCTTCACCACCAAGAAGGAAGGTTCGGGCATCGGCCTCTCGCTGGCCCGCCAGATCATGCGCAACCACAACGGCAGCATCGAGCTGACGCGCAGCGACGCCCAGCAGACCGTCTTCGAGCTGCGCTTCCGCTAGCTTTTGTAAAGAAACATTGTAAAAGGTGTAAAGTGCTTTACAGTATTTTACACCCTTGTTTGTATTGTAAATATTTGGTAGGCAGTCTTTTACCTAGTTTGGCACGGGCCGTGTTGCGGGAGAGGGCGTAAAACGAAATAAAAGATTGCTATATGATACGGACTGTTTTTATCGTTGTTTTCGTCTTTCTGTATGCCATCGTCTCAGGCTTCAAGGCCAACGCCCAGATGACCCTGCACGACTGTATGGAGTACGCCGTCTCCCAATCCACCAAGATGCGGATCCAGGAAGCGGATGCCGACGACGCCCGCCTGACGCGTCGCGCCAACATCCTGACGCTCTTCACCCCGGAAGTCAAGGCGGACGCGAATGCCTACTACACCTTCGGCCGCGGTATCGACCCGCAGACCAATACGTACATCAATACCACGACGTTCTACAACAACTACGGCCTGGACGCCAACATCTCCCTTTTCAACGGATTCCAGGCCGTCAACAACTACAAGATCTCCAAGACGGGCGTCCTGATCGCCGGTTCGCAGACGAAGCAGGTGGAGGCCGATGTCTGCCTCGCCGTGATGGAGGCCTACTACAACGTGGTGTACTACAAGCGCCTGGCTGAAGTGCAGCGGGAGCAGGTCGCCGCCGCCGAGGAGGCCGTCGTGAAGGCGCGCCGCCAGGAGGAGCTGGGCCAGAAGGGCCACGCCGACGTGGTGCAGATGGAAGCCGAACTGGCCGACCGCCGCTATGACCTGATCAATACGACCAACGAATATGAGAAGCAGCTGCTTACCCTCTCGGACCTGATGTTCTGGTCGGAGGAGGGAGCGCTCGAGATCGTCACGGACCCGGCCCTCTTCGCCAACGTGCCCGAGCTGGTCGCGGAAGCGTCTTCCGACGCGGTGGTCGAATATGCGATGACCTACAATCCCAAGGTCCAGGTCGCCGACGGGAAGGCCCGGAGCGCCAAACTGGAACTCAATACGGCCAAGTGGCAGCTGCTGCCCAGCCTCTCGCTGAGCGCCGGATGGAGCACTTCCTACTATACCTATCCGGGTAGGCAGACGACGCCGTTCCGCGAGATGTTCAAGCTCAACGGCGGTGAGTATGTGTCGCTCTACATCCGCATCCCGATCTGGAACCGGCTGAACCAGCAGACGACCGTCGCCAAGAAGCGGAACGCCTACAACAAGGCGAGCGCCGAGCTGGACCAGAAGCGCCGCGACGTGGAGACCGAGGTCCGGATGGCCATCCAGGACCGCGACGGCAGCGCCGCCGCCTGGCTGCAGGCACAAAGAAAGGCTGAGGTGCAGACCGAAGCCTACCACCTCAACCTCAAGAAACTGGACCAGGGACTCATCTCCCCGCTGGAATTCCAGACGGCGAACAACAACTACCTCAAGGCGCAGGCCGACGAGATGGCCTCCCAGTTCAAATACCTCATCAAGCAGGCCGTCGTCAAGTACTATAGCGGCATCGCCTACCTGGATCAGTAGTACGGATTTTCCTTACCGGTAGATCTCCGCGAGCTTGGCCTGCAAGGCCTCGCCGCGGAGTCCGCGTGCTACGACGGTTCCTTCCGGATCCACCAGGATGTTGTCCGGAATGGCCTGGACGCCATAGACCCGGGAAGCCACGGTCTTCCAGCGCTTCAGGTCGGAAAGATGGATCCAGGGCATCTCCCAGTCTTTGATGGCCCGCACCCAGGCCTCTTTGTCCTGGTCGAAGGACAGGCCCACGATCTCGAAGCCCTTGTCGTGGTAGGCCTTGTAGGCCTCGACCACGTTGGGCATCTCTTCGTGGCAAGGGCCGCACCAGGAAGCCCAGAAATCGACGAGCACCCAGTTGCCCCGGCCGAGGTATTCGCTCAGCTTGTGGACGTTGCCGTCCGGATCGGGCTCTTCCAGGTCCTGGAATTTCTGGCCGACGACCGCCTGCGCCCGCTCCTGCATCGCTTTCATTTCCGCTTCCTCTTCATCGATCTTCTTCATCAGGTCCTGGACATACGGATGCCGGGCGAAGGGGGAGTCGCCCTGGAGGATCTCGCGGAACTTGTCCACCCCGTTCAGCCGGACCACCTGCTGGGCGAATGCGACCGGCAGGAGATTGTCCATGTTCTCCTCGAGTTTGCCCTTGAGTTCGTCCCGGTAGGCGTTGACGGCGGCGCGGTATTTCTCGATGAACGCCGGAGCTTCCTCTTCGGTGATCGATTCGAACTGGTCGCCCAGGCGGCCCAGCTCGCGCTCCTTCTCCGACATCCAGAGGTCACATTCCGTCACCTTCGTATTGAGTGCGGAGCCGGACAGCGTGTTGTCCGACAGGTCGATCGTCACGGGCTCGCCGTCGTTGATGAGCAGGGTCCACCAGTTGGACCCGTCGAGATTGACCGACAGGAAGGCGTCTTTCGGCGCCTTGCCGCGGATCCGGAAGGTACCGGCCTCGACGGTGGCGCTGTCGATGCGCGCGGCGCTGATCTGGTCGATCAGATAGACGGTCTTCCCGTCTGCCGGCGCGTTGGCGCCGGAAATGTCGTACTTCGCCAGGTTGCCGGAGCAGGCGACTGCCCCGATGGTGGCAAAAGCCAGGGAAATGTAGGATAACTTTTTCATATAACGTTGATTAGGTGATTACCAAAGCATGTTCCAGGCGGCGTCCTGGGCGCGCTGGCTGTGGACCGCGTTCATCTTGCCGAAGTTCCACTTGACGCCGAAGAGGATGTAGCGGCCCAGGACCAGCCGGTAGCTGTCCTCCACGTAGTTGGCCGCGACGGTGTGCGAGCGGCTGCGGGTCTGGTTGAGGATGTCATGGGCGCTGATACTCAGGTTGAAGGCGCCGATGTTCTTGGAAATGGAGGCGTTCCACTGCCATTCCGGCTGGCCGAAACCGTCGGAGTAGCCCCGGTAGGTGACATACGTGAGATCGGATTCGAACTCGAATTCGTGGCGGGTCAAGTACGTTCCGTGTGCCGTCAGCCCGGTCTGCAGCGTGTTGCGGTCCAGGTTCAGGGCGGGCGTGTAGCGGGAGATGTAGCCGGAGGCCGAGGCGGTCAGGTCGAACGCATACCGCTCCTGGTTGTATTTGACCGAGACCGACGCGTAGGGCTCCAGCGTACGGGTCCTGTATTCTTCGAAGCCGCTCTTGCCGCCGTAGAAGCGGTCGCCGGACGCATCTCCCCAGAAGTCCGCCATGAAGGCGGCGTAGTCGAAGTTCTCCTTGTCCGGCGTGGCGACGGCGCCGTGGGCCAGGTAACTGGTCGTGGATTCGCAGGTAATGAAGCTATACAGATTCAGGCTCCAGGTCTTCTTGGCGTTGAGCGGCGTGGTATAGCTGAAGGTGCCCCACATCTCGAGCGCAGGCTTCCGGGCGTTGACGGGAAGCCTGCAGAAGACGCCGTCCGCATCGTACCACTGTGCCTCGGTGAGGGGGCGGGTGCGCAGGTGGCCGGTGAAGGAAACCATCAGCGTCCGGAACTTCTCGCGGTTGTTGCGACGCCAGTCGAAATTGAAAGAGGAATTCGTGAACGGTTTCAGATAGATGTTGCCCAGGCTCAGGCGGGCGGGGTCGCTGATGTTGAGGGCGGGGAGCATCCGGCTGTTGCCCGGCTGCGAACTGCTGCTGGTCATCGTGAAATTGATCCGGTTGATGCCCCAGCTGTGCTCGAATCGCATCTGAGGTATTACGAACCAGTTCCATTCGCCCTGGCCCGTCAGGCTTTCGTGGCCGTAGGTCCGGGCGCGGGTCTCGTCGAGGATGCCGTCCGTCTCCACGCCGAGCGTGATCCAGCTGCTCTCGCTGAAAGTGTATTGGGTGAGCAGCGCATATTCCTGCTTCAGGAAACGCCGGTTGACGGAGGTGGAGAGGGCATCGTTGCGCCCCTGCGCGTCGAACGCGTCGCGGACGTTGCCGCTGCGCTGCAGGTTGCCGGCTGCGGTCGCGGTGACGGCCCATTTCTCGCCCAGCGGTTCGATATAACGGATTCTGCCGCTCAGGTTGCCGGAATGGCTGTCCGTGTCGTATCGCGTCGTCCGGTTTTCCTGGCCGCCGGCCATCTGGAGCAGCGTATTCTCGTCGGACGTGCCGTCGCCCCGGTTGTAGGTTCCGTCCAGGGTCAGCCGGAGGCTGCGTTTCTCGTTGCCGCCCAGCTCCCGGAATACGAAGTTCGTGAACAGCTCGGCCTCGCGGCTGGTTTCCTGGCCACGGGCGCGGGTTTCGGACCGGTTGACCAGCGCGTCCGCCCGGCGGGCCTGGGCATTGCCGGACTGGTCCGTTTCGCTGTGGCGATAATTGAAGGAGGGTTCGATCCGGAAGCGGAACTTGCCGGTCTCCTTCTTGAATTCGAGGTCGGCCATGTATTTCTGGCTGTATTGCTTGCCGGTCCGGGTGTCGTCCGAGATCAGGTCGCCGCCCTCCAGCGCGGTGGTGCGGGAGGTCTTCGTGCCGGAGTCGGTGTCCGAGAAGGTGTAGCTGGTGCTTACCGTGGTCTCGACGTCCTTGATGCGGCTGGTATTCAGATTGAGTCCCAACTGATAGGCCGTGGAGAGGCCCTGGTTGAGGTAGACGCGGTCGCCCGAATCGTCGGACATCACGGCGATCATGTTGCTCTCGTCCACGTTCTGGGCATTGCCGATGACGGTCAGCTGGTCCTTCTCCGAGTAGGCGGAGGCGAGCAGGTTGCCGGCGAAGAGCGGGCCGCGGTCCTGCCGCATGACGGCGTCTTCGTCCTGCTTGAAGGTCGAGCCGCCTTTCAGGCCGACGTTGCCGAACCAGCCTTTCTCATATTCCTTCTTCAGGGCGACGTCCAGCACCTTCTCGCGGTCGCCGGTCTTGAGGCCGGTGTCCCGGGTCTCCTCCGATTCGCGGTCGATCACGCGGATCTTGTCCACGACGGAGGCGGGGAGGTTGTTGAGGGCGGCGCTCTGGTCGTTGAAGAAGAAGGTCCGGCCGCCGACGGTCAGCTTGTCGATTTCCTCGCCGTTGAATTTCACCTTGCCGTCATCGGTGATCTCCATGCCGGGCATGCGCCGCAGCAGGTCTTTCAGCATCGCGTTGGCACCCACGCGGAAGGAGGCCGCGTTGAATTCCACCGTGTCTTTCTTGATGACGATCGGGTTGCCGATGTCGGTGACCGTGGCCGCCTGGAGGAAATATTCGTCCGGCTGCAGCCGGATGGTGCCGAGGTCCACCTCTTCCTGGCGGAAGTAGCGTTCCCGGACGACCGGCCGGTAGCCCATCATCTCCACGTGGAAGGTGTAGCTGCCGAACGGCACCTCTTCGAGCTTGGCGATGCCTTGCGCGTCGGTCAGGGTGAAATTGGTGATGGTGGTGTCCTTGACGGGGACGACGTACACGGAAGCGTAGGGAATGGGCTCCTGTGTGAGCGAGTCCACGACCGTGGTCTGGATGGCGGACATGCGCCCGTTCGTCAGGTTGTCGTTGAAGATGACCACCTGCGCCCGCAGGGAAGTGCAAAGGGCGAGCAGGGGAAGGAGCAGGGCAAGTTTTCCAGTCATGGATATGTCGGTTGTGCTAAAGTGGGAGACAAATTTAGCAAGATTCCGCAAAACTCCTAATGTTTTTCGGAGATAATGTAAAGTATTTTACATCGCGTGTAAAGTCTTTACACTCTTTACACTGGGCCAAAATAGCGCAACATATTCTATATTAATGTGTTATAATATTTGGCACGGGCTGTGTTGCGGTTGAGGCACAACAGATTTGACAATAAAAAAACTGAAACGATATGGATAAGATTATTGAAAAGAAAACGGGTTGGAAAGTCGCTTTTACGAAGAAAGCGCTCCCTTACTGGCTGGGTGCCCTGCTCCTGGCGTTTGTCGTGTACCTGATCGTGCGCCCCAACAACAAGACGCTCCGCGTGGACGCCGAGGCGCTTACCATCTCGAGCGCCGTGAAAGGGGAGTTCAACGACTACATCCGCATCAGCGGCCGCGTACAGCCGATGACGACCATCCAGCTGAGCCCGCAGGAAGGCGGCATCGTGGAGAAGATCCTCATCGAGGAAGGTTCCCCGGTCAAGGCCGGCGACGCCATCCTGGTGCTGACCAACGACAACCTCGATATGCAGATCCTCAACGCGGAGGCCGACCTGGCCGAGAAGGAGAACATCCAGCGCAATACGCAGATCTCGATGGAACAGCAGAAGCTGGACGTCCGCCAGAACGTGCTGGAATACGGTGTCCAGGTGGAGCGCCTGCGCCGCGCCTATGAGCAGCAGAAGGCTCTCTATGCCGACAAGCTCATCGCAAAGGAAGAATACCTCAAGGCCGAGGAGGACTACCGCCTCGCCAAACAGAAATACGACCTGGTCCGCGAACGTTCCGTCCAGGACAGCCTCTACCGTGGCGCCCAGATCGACCGGATGGAGGAGAGCCTGCAGAGCATGCTCCTCAACATGCAGATGATCCGCAAGCGCAAGAGCAACCTCATCGTCAAGGCGCCGATCGACGGCGAACTCGGTCTGCTGGACGTGGTCCTGGGCCAGAATATCATCAGCGGCACCAAGATCGGCCAGATCAACTCCGTGGGCACCTACAAGGTGGAAGCGCAGATCGACGAGCACTACATCGACCGCGTCATCGCGGGCCTGGAGGCCACGTTCGAGCGCCAGGGCGAGACCTACTCCACCGTTATCCGCAAGGTCTATCCGGAGGTTCGTGACGGCAAGTTCAAGGCCGATTTCAAGTTCGAAGGCGAGCAGCCGGACAACATCCGCGCCGGCCAGACCTACTACCTGAACCTCCAGCTCGGCCAGCCCGAGGAGGCCGTCATCATCCCGCGCGGCACTTTCTACCAGAAGACCGGCGGCAAGTGGATCTATGTGGTCAACAAGGATGGCAACAAGGCCGTGAAGCGGGAGATCCGCATCGGCCGCCAGAACCCCCAGTACTATGAAGTCCTGGAAGGCCTGGAGCCCGGCGAGAAGGTCATCACCTCGGGCTATGAAACCTACGGCGACAGCGATGTCCTTGTCTTCTAACTGAACGGAACATGAAAATCTTCAGGAAAACGGGCGTCTCGACGCTGATCGACATCCTCGGCATGAGCGTCGCTTTCGCGGCGGCGATGATCCTCCTCGTGCGCGTGTACTGGGACGTAACCTATGACAGGAAATTCGAGGGTCACGAGCAGGTGTTCCGGATGGAACAGGACTGGAGCCAGGCCGGATACTTCTCCACGAATTTCTGCCGGCCGCTGATCGAACATGCCCACGACCTGGACCCGAACATCGAAACCGTGGCGACGATGTGTTCGTGGGGCAATATGACGCTGGCTCCGGAGGGGAATCCCGGCGCGGGCTTCTCCCTGACCCAGGGCATGGTCGACGAGAACTTCTTCGAGGTCTTCCCCTTCACCTGGCTGGAGGGCTCCGCGCAGGAATTCGCAACCCCGTCGGCGCTGGTCATCAACAAGACCATGGCCCGGACCTTTTTCGGCGACGCGCCGGCCGCCGGCAAGTACCTCCAGATGGGAGACGGCACCCGCATGCGCGTCGTGGGCGTCTTTGAAGACCTGCCCGCCAATTCCAGCATCACTTTCCAGTCTTTCATATACCTGGGTATGCAGTGTCTGGAAGACACCTCGGAATGGTCCTTCCGCGGCTACCTGAAGCTCCGTGATCCCAAAGACGCCAAGGGCACGCAGGCACGGCTGATGGAATCCCTCCTGGATTATTTCGGCGCCGGCGGGGCGACCGAAAAGGAGAAGGATGAACTCCGCCGGGAGTTCCGCATCTCCAACCTGCACAAGGCTTATTTCCAGCGCGATATGGACGCGGCCGAGGCCAGCGTCAACAAGTCGCTGACCATCACCCTGCTGGCGATCGCCCTCCTGCTGGTCGTCATCGCAATCATCAACTTCCTCAATTTCGCCTTCGCGGAGATTCCTTTCCGCATCAAGGGCATCAACACCCGCAAGGTGCTGGGGGAGAGCCGCAACTCGCTCATCGCGCGGCAAATGCTGCGTGCCGGCCTCCTGGCGCTCGTCGCCTTCGGCTTCGCCTGCCTGTTCCTGCCCGTCGTGGCCAGCATGCCCTGGGCGTCCGGCGTGGCCAGTGCGATGACGACGCGGGACTATGCCGCCATCATCCTCCCGATGCTGGGCGTGACGCTGGTCGCCGCCCTGGTCGCCGGACTGGCGCCGGCGTTCTACTCGACTTCGCAGCCCGCCGCCCTGGTGCTGAAGGGCTCCTACGCGATGAGCGTCAAGGGCAAGGCCCTGCGCAACGGCCTGGTCGGCCTGCAGTTCGTCCTTTCTTTCCTCTTTATCCTGTTGGGCCTGTTCGTCGACGTCCAGCTCCGTTATATGCTGAAGATGGATATGGGCTTCCGGCAGGACCAGGTCCTGCAGGTGACGTGCGGCCAGCAGGGCGCCAGCCAGCTGGAGGCATTGGAAAGCCAGTTGCTGCAGCATCCGTCCATCGTGGCCGTGACCGCCAGCGACAGATTCCTTGTCGGAAACAACAAGATGGGCTGGGGCCGCAATGCGGACGACGGCGGACACGTCAATATGGAGGTGCTGCCGGTAGCGGACAATTTCATCGACTTCTTCGGCCTGCAGGTCGTGGACGGACGCGGTTTCCAGCCGTCCGACAACCAGAGCCCTAACGGCTGCTTCGTCGTCAACGAAGCCTTCCTGCGGTGTTATCCGCAATATCACGTAGGCAGCTACATTGATGGCCATGTGGGCCCCGCGCCGGTCGTGGGCGTGGTCAAGGACTTCCATTCCAAATCCCTGCATCACGAGACGGAGCCGCTGGCGCTTTACAACTGGGGCGTCGATTGCCGGCGCTATAACGGCATCATCTATGTCTGTATGGCGGAAGGCGCAGACTTCAAGGCCGTGTCCGACTACATCAAAGACACGATCTGCGGCCTGGAACCGACGCTGATCCCGAGCGAACTGGATGTCCGTCGCCTCCATACCTGGATCCGGGAGCAGTACCGGGAAGAATCGGTGATGCGCCGGCTGGTCGCCATCGCCTCGATCGTCGCCCTGCTGATCGCCATCATCGGCGTCATCGGCCTGGTCTTCTTCGAGACGCAGTTCCTCCGCAAGGAGATCGCCGTGCGCCGGGTCAACGGCGCCTCGGTGGGCAGCATCCTGCAGATGATCAACAAGAAATACCTCCTGATCGCCGGCATCAGCTTCGTCGTGGCCGCGCCGCTCGCCTATATCCTGATGAACGGCTGGCGCCAGGCCTTCGTCAGCCAGGCGCCGATCCCGGTCTGGATCTTCGTGGTCGCCTTCGCCCTGGTCGCCGCCATCACGCTGCTGGTCGTTACGCTCCAGAGCTGGCGCGCCGCCAGCGCCAACCCTGTCGAATCACTGAAAAATGAATAAACGATATCTATGAAATCATTTTGGAACTTCTTGAAAAAGAATAAGATCTATGGGACGGTGAACCTCGTGGGGCTCACCGTCTCCATGGCATTTGTGCTCCTGCTGGCGGTGTATGTCCAGCGGCAGCTGTCCACCGATTCCTTCCAAAAGAATGCGGACCGGATCTATGTGTGTGCCAATGAGATGACCATCTCGTCGGCCTACTGGCTGGACAAGCACCTGAAGGACAGTTTCCCCGAGATCGAGAAGAGTACCTCCGTGGGGATCATTTCGACCGCGTGGGCGTTCCATCTCGGCAATGAGCTGGTCTATGGCCGCACGATGGCGGCGGACAGCTCTTTCTTCGACATCTTCAGCTATGAACTGGCGGCCGGCCGCCGGACGGACTGGAAACTCTCCTGGGACCGCTGCATGGTGAGCGAGAAGTTCGCCAACGCGCATTTCAACGGCCGGGATCCCATCGGCCAGCAGCTTGTGACCGAGGAGGCCGGGATGACGCCGCTCACCATCTGCGGGGTCTTCAAGGATTTCGGCAACTCCGTCTTCGTGAGCCCGGACGTGCTGGTCCGCGGCGAGATCATGCCGAGGTGGAACCCGAGCCACGACGAGGGGATGAACAACGCCGGCGCCGGCGTCTGCGTGCTGATGAGCCCGCCCGGCGTGGACCTGCGCGACAAGCACGACGAGATCCTGCAATGGTGCGAAACCAATTATTGGACATATCAGAGCACCTTCGACGAAGTGCGCCTCATCCCGCTCCGCGACCTGTACTTCCTGAAGGATGGGTTTGAGTGGACGGGAACCGTCCAATTCGGCAACCGGGGCCTCGTGAACCTCCTGCTGGGCATGTGCCTGCTCCTGCTGGCCTTCGCGGTGCTGAACTATGTCAACATGACCACCGCGCTGATGGGCTTCCGCGCCAAGGAGATGGCCACCCGGCGCCTGGTGGGCGCCGAAGGGTGGAGCATCTTCTTGAAGACGATCCAGGAGAGTACGGTCATCTGCGCCATCTCGATGGTGCTGGCCATCCTGCTTGCCGAGGGGCTTGCGCCGCAGGCCTCCCGGGTGCTGTCGTACCCGATTTCGATTTTCGGCGCCGTGACGCCGGTGAACATCCTGCTCGTGCTGGCCTTCGTGCTGGTGCTGGGCTTCCTGGCCGGCCTGGTCCCGGCGCTGCTCATCCGGCGGGCGCAGCCCATCGAGATCGTCCGCGGTACGCTCCGGCGCAAGACCAAGACCTTCTACAGCAAGGTAATCATCGTCATCCAGAATGCCGTGTCCGTGGTGATGCTGGTGTGCACGCTGACGATCGGCGCCCAGATCCGGCATATGGTCACGGCCGACCTGGGCTACAATACCAAGGACATCCTGTTCTTCGAGAACGACTACGGCGAGGCCGAAAAGCTCCGCCCGCTGCTGGACCGCCTGCAGGCGGAAAGCTGCGTGGAGGCGGTCGGCCTGGGCAACGGCATCCCGCTCGAGCAGACCAACAACGTGACGGCACCCTTGCCGGACGGCCGCTGGGTCGCCTTCCAGGAGATCGTCGGCGACGCTGCGTATTTCGACATCCTGGGCCTGCAGGTGAAGCAGGACAACCATACGCCCGAGGCCTGGTGGCTGAACGAATTCGCCTTCAAGCAGATCGGTATCGAGGAAAGCGCGTCGGAATACGTGGTTTACGATAGTTCCCACCCCATCGGCGGTATCTATTATGATTTCAAGATTGGCGCCCTGGAAGCGCAGCAGCGTGCGGCGCGGGTCTATAATTGGGGAGAGTGCCCCGGCGATTACTGTCCCTGGCACGTCGTGGTGAAGACGACCGGCGACAAGGCGGCGGCCCGGAAGCGGGTCGAGGCGGTCACGGCCGAAGTCTTCCCGGGCCGGACGTGCGACGCCCATTACCTCGAGGAGAGGATCGCGTATGGATTCAGGGCGGAGAGCCGGGTGCTGACCATCTTGCTCATCTTCACCATCCTGTCCCTGCTCGTGAGCGCGCTGGGCCTCTTCGCGATGAGCTCGTACCATATGCGGCAGGAAGTCCGGGGCGTGGCGGTGAAGAAAGTCTTCGGCGCCGCATATTCCGGCGTGCTCCGGGAGCTGATCCTCTCGTTCATGAAGATGGTCGGCATCGCGTTCGTCATCGGCGTCCCCGTCGCCTGGTTCCTGATGAAGGGCTGGCTCGAGGGTTACGGACACCGCATCGACTTCCCCTGGTGGGCGGTGGCCGTCGCCGGGCTGACCGTGGCGCTGATCGCGTTCGTCTCGGTCCTTTACCAGGGCATCGTGACGGCCCGGACCAATCCTTCCGAAGCTTTGAAGAAAGAATAATATGAAGAGCTATTTGAAATTCCTTTCCCGCAACAAGTTCTTCACCGCCATCGAGGCGGCGGGACTTGTCGTGAGCCTCGCATTCGTCCTGCTGACCGGCCATTTCGTCTGGCAGCAGCACGGGATGACCCGGAATGTTCCGGACTACGGGGATGTCTATACCTTCCATGCGAAGCATATGGGGGCCGATATCACCGGTATGTCGTGGGGCTTTGCCGACCGGGCGAAGGCCAGCATCCCGGAGGTCGAACGGGCGGCTTCTTTCTGGACGTTCGGACCGGACAGCGAGGAGCGGATCGATGTCGGCGGCCAGAAGTTCCTCGTCAAGCGGTATATGGTGGGCGGGGATTTCTTCGACATCTTCCCGGCCGAATTCGAGGCGGGAAGCGCCGACGTGCTGCAGGACAAGGACAACGTCATCGTCACCCGTGCGTTCGCGAACCGGTTCGGGACGGACGCGGAGGTGCTGGGCAAGCGGATCGACGACCAGTATACGGTCGCGGCCATCATCAAGGAGACACCCAATCCCATCTTGGGCGACGTTGACGTCATCTACAACATCGACGGCCTGACGAACCGGAAGGGCAATTCCTATATGATGGATGTCATTCCTTTCGTCAAGGTCAAGGCGGGAACGGACCGGGCTGCGCTGGAGGAGAAGGCGGATACGCTGCTGGCCCGGGCCTACGACGACCTGCATATACGGGATGTCCTGGAGGACAGCGGCGTGGTCCGCTATGACGAGCTCTGGTATACGCCGAAGAACACGCTCCGGCTGCAGAAGGGCAACCTCCTGTATACCAGGATCCTCCTGCTGATCACCATCCTGCTCCTGATCTCATCCGTCTTCAACTATGTCAACCTCAACGTCGCCCTGTCGGGCAAACGGGCGAAGGAGATGGCCACCCGCAAGATCCTGGGCGCCGGGAAGAACGCGCTTTTCGTCTCCTGGCTGCTGGAGAGCCTCTTCTTTACCGCGGTCTGTTTCGTGCTCGCCCTGTTGCTGGCCGAAGGGCTGACGCCGTGGTTCAACCGGATCCTCGGGAGCAACCTGCCCGTACACATCAGTTATACGCCGGCGTGGCTGGCCCTCTACGGGGCGTTCGTCCTCATCGTCTCCCTGATCCTGGGCATCGTCCCGGCGCGGCTCATTTCCCGCTACCCGGCCATCGCCGTGGTCAAGGGAACGTTCCGCGCGAAGAGCAAGCACGTGTTCAGCAAGGTGTTCATCACCCTGCAGCACGCCTTCTCCATCATCCTGCTCTCGCTGGCCATCGTGCTCAGCCTGCAGGTCTCCCATATGCTGAACCGGCCGATGGGCGTGGATGTGGACGATGTGTTCTATATCGATACCCAGGATGATGACCTGCGCTGGGTGATGCTGAAAGGCATCTCCTCGCTGCCTTGCGTGGAGCGGGCGGGGCACAGCACCTTCTTCCCGGGAATGATGGAACAGTGGCGGACGGAAGACAAAGACCGGGGGACGATGGAAATGGCCGTGCTGAACTGCGACCGGGACGCCTTCGAGATCTTCGGTTTCCATATCCTGGAAAAGAACGAGGAACCGGAAGAAGGCACCGTCTGGATTACGGAGAAGGATATGGACTTCTTCGGGATCGACCGCAACACGGCGGACCTCGGCCGGCATCATATCGACGGCCGGGCGATCGGCGGCATCCTCGACGATTATGCGACGTTCGACGTGCTGGACTATTTCACCGAAGCGGGCAGCTACGTGCGGATCGGCGCCTCGGAAGAGCAGTATGGCCTGGTGGTCAAGACGGTGGGCGACCACCGGGAAGTGGAGAAGATCCTGCGCGAGATCTACAAGGCCGTCTGTATGCTTGCATACGGCATTGAGGAGGCCCCCGACTTTTTCGGCTATATCCCCGACATCCTGTCCGACCATCTGGCCAAGGAGAAACAGCGCCTGTCGCTGGTCCGGCTCTTTATGCTGCTGGGCCTCCTGATGGCCGCCCTCGGCCTGGTGGCGATGAGCAGCTACTATGCGGACGAGAGCGAGAAAGACATCGCCATCCGCAAGGTCTTCGGCAGCACGATGGAAGGCGAGACGCGCCGGACCATCCTGGAATACCTGGTCCTGCTGGGCGTGGCGGCGGTGATCGCCGTCCCCGCGGCGGTCCGCCTGGCCGCCCTGATGCTGGAGCCGTATGCCTACCGGGTGTCCGGTTACGGCTGGGCCTTCGCGGCCGCGGTCGGCATCACCGCGGTCATCGCTTTCATCTCGATCTTCTGGCAGGCGCTGCGCGCCGCGAAGACGGACCCCGCGTCGTCGCTGAAGAAAGAGTAGGGGACCGCTGTAAACAGGGTGTAAAGGACGGTGTAAAACAGGGTGTAAAACTTTACAGGGAAACGACCTTTACGGATTTGCATAACAAATTGAAAATAAGATAATTGGAAACTTTGGCACGGTGGGTGTTAAAGTACAATGTAAAATAGGAATATAAACTCAAAACGATAAGACAATGATTAAAGTTACCAACCTGACCAAGATCTTCCGGACGGAAGAGATCGAGACCACGGCGCTGAACGGCGTCTCCTTCGAAATCAAGGACGGCGAATTCGTCGCCATCATGGGCCCTTCGGGCTGCGGCAAGTCCACGCTGCTGAACATCCTCGGCCTACTGGACAACCCGTCCGGCGGCTCCTACAAGCTGCTCGACACCGAGGTGGCCAACCTGAAGGAGAAGGAGCGCACCAAGTTCCGCAAGGGCAACATCGGCTTCGTGTTCCAGAGCTTCAACCTGATCGACGAACTCAACGTCTATGAGAACATCGAACTGCCGCTGCGCTACCTCAACATCAGCGCTTCCGAGCGCAAGGCCAAGGTCAACGAGATCATGAAGCGGATGGCGATCAGCCACCGCGCCCAGCACTTCCCGCAGCAGCTCTCCGGCGGTCAGCAGCAGCGCGTGGCCATCGCCCGCGCCGTGGTCGCCTCCCCGAAGCTGATCCTCGCCGATGAGCCGACCGGTAACCTCGATTCCAAGAACGGCAAGGAAGTGATGGACCTGCTCAAGGAGCTCAACCGGGAGGGAACGACCATCGTGATGGTGACCCACTCCCAGAAGGATGCCGCCCAGGCCCAGCGTACGATCGACCTCTTCGACGGCCAGATCGTTTCCGATGTCAAGAACGAACTGTAAACGATGAAAAGTTACCTGAAATTCCTGTCCCGCCACAAGCTCTTCACCGCCATCCAGGCGGTGGGGCTTGCCGTGAGCCTCGCCTTCGTCATCCTGATCGGCAGCTTCATCGTGCAGCAGCTTCAGGTGGCGCACGAGAATCCTGACTGGAGGCGGATCTACGGCCTTTGCACGGACAACAACTTCGGAATCGGCTATTGGGACAAGGAAGAACTCGATATGAACGTCCCCGAGGTGGAACTCGCCACCCGTTGCCACGTCCTGCCGACTTCGGTCGTCGAGTTCGAGGGACAGAAGCTCGGCGGCGTCGAGAATTCGCGGCTGTGCGTCGACCCGGAGTTCTTCGAGATGTTCTCCTATATCCGCTGGCTGGAAGGGACGCCCGCGTCTTTCCGGAGCAAGGAAGACGTCGTCCTCAGCGAGTCGATGGCGCGGATGCTTGCCGACCGTTTCGGCAAGGAGATCGCGGACCTGGTCGGCCTGCCGATCGTGGTCGGGGACCAGACCCGCCAGATCGTCGGCATCGTCCAGGACTTCCGGGAGAGCATCCTGGGTCAGGTAGATATGCTGACCCACGTCGTGGCCGACCAGATGCATCCCGACAGGGATTTCAGCAGCATCGGCAGTTACCAGACCCTGTACCGGGTCCGCGCGGACGTGCCCCGGGAGGAGGCTGACGCCAAAGTCGATGCGCTCACGGTCAAGAATTACGGCCCGAACTGGCAGGACGCTCCCAAGAACTGGCATCCGATGCGCATCGACGAAATCTTCTGGAACGAAGGTTTCCGCGGGAACGGCGTCCTCAAGACCGGCAACCGGCAGATGGTCCGCCTGATGACCATCGTCGTGCTGCTGCTCCTGCTCTCCGCCGTCTTCAACTATATCAACCTCAGCTTCGCGCTGGGCGGAAAACGGGCCAAGGAGATGGCGACCCGCCGTCTGCTGGGCTCCGACCGGAGCGGCATCCTCTGGAAATACATCGGCGAATCCATCGCCTTCACGGCCCTGTGCTTCGCCGTGGCGCTGGTGCTGGCCCGCCTGCTGGTCCCGATGATGAACGGCCTGCTGGCCGCAGACGGCCCGGTGGATGTGCAGACCTCCGTGCAGATGCGCGTCCTGCTGTCGCCCGGCTACATCGTCGCCTATGCGGTCGCCGTGCTGGTACTGGGTGCTTTCTGCGGGCTGCTCCCGGCCTGGGCGGCTTCCCGCTACGAGCCGATCGACGTGATCAAGGGAACGCTGCGCCGCAAGAGCAAGATGGTCTTCAGCAAGGTGTTCATCGTCGCCCAGAATGCCCTGGCCGTATTCCTGATCGCGATGTCGTTCGTGATGGAGGTGCAGATGCGGCATATGCAGGCCCGTCCCACCCACGCGCAGGTGGAGAACCTCTATTATCTTGATTATTATGCGACGGAATACGACCAGATGAAGCTGCTCAAGGACAAGGTGGAGCGCCTTCCCTTCGTGACGGCGGTCGGCGTCGGGCGCAACATCCCGGGCGTCATCAACATGTCGCAGACTCTCAGGCTGCCTGACGGGACGTCGCATCAGATTCCCTGCATCCTGGCCGATACCACCTATTTCAAGCTCCTGGGCCTGGAGGTGGTGGAGGACTTCAACCATCCGCTCCTGCACTCCGTCTGGGTGGACGAATCGGTCTTCCAGGCCGCCCACCTGTCCGACACGACGACGGTCTTCCCGCGCATGTTCGGACTCAACGGGGCGCGGATCGAGTACATCGGCGGCGTCGTCCGGGATTTCCCGGCGGGAGCGGCGTCCGACGACCATATGAAGACGCAGAACGCCGCCGTCCTCGTGAACGACCCGAAGGATATGTTCTTCGCGCACAACCTGCTGATCGGCACGGTGGGCGAGGATCCGGACTATGACCGCCAGATCATGAAGGCCTATGAGGAATACCGCCTCGAGCAGTATGGCGTCTACGAGTCGCCGTGGAAGCACGATTTCCTCCGCGACGTTTACAGCAAGCAGCTGGAGCCCGTCCGCCGGACGATGCGCCTGGTGGAGCTGTTCGCGGTGCTCTCCGTGCTGATCGCGCTGCTCGGCCTGTTGGCGATGAGCGCCTACTATGCGGGCGAGAATACGAAACAGATCGCCGTCCGCAAGGTCTTCGGCGCGGACGTGAAGGGGGAGACCTGGCGCAACGTGAAGAGCTATATGGTGCTGGCAGGCGTCGCCTGCGTCATCGCCATCCCGCTGGCCGTCTGGGCCGCGCGGCTCTACCTGCAGCGTTTCCCGTACCGGATTGAAAACTATGGCTGGGTGTTCGTCCTGGCGGTGGTCATCGGCATCGCGATCGCGTTCGCGACCGTCCTCTGGCAGACGAAGAAGGCCGCGCAGGCCGACCCGGCGGTGGAATTGAAGAAAGAATAAGATGAAAGGCAAGCGAGATACTCTGATCAAGGTGCTGTCCCTGGGCGTGGGACTGGCCGTGGGCATCGTGTTGGTGGCCAAGGTGTTCTTTGAACTCAGCTACGACGGGTTCTACAAGGACGTCGAACGGATCTACCGGATCGGGAGCAACTACACGATGAACGGCGAGTCCGAAGAGTACGGCCAGGTGAGCGGCGGCGTGTCGGACGGTTTCATGCACGAAGTGCCGGGCGTGGAATACGGAACCCGCGTGCGGGAAGTGTTCAACAGCGACATCTTCCTGGACGAGGACGGCAACAAGGTCAGAGGCGTCCTGGTCGCCGCCGACTCCTGCTTCTTCAAGGTGTTCGACCGGCCGGTCCTGGTCGGCGACCCGGTGCAGGTGCTGGCGAAATGGGGCTCCGTGATGGTATCCCGCTCGTTCGCGGAAACGGTCGCGGAGGTCCGGACGGCCTCGGGCGGACCGGATTATTCCGCGGTGCTCGGCAAACAGATCTCCTGCGAGGACCAGCCAGACCTGAAACTGACCGTCGAAGGCGTCTTCGAGGACTTCCCGGACAACGGCACCCTGGACTACGACATCCTGCTGTCGATGGTGTCCATCAGCAAGGCGAGCACGGACAACTGGATGGGCAACGACTGCTACAGAGGCTATGTCAAGCTCTATCCGTCCGTCGACCCCCTCAGCCTGAAGGACGCGATCCGCAAGATGCAGGAAGCGCACCAGCCGCTGGTGGAATACGAGAAGAACGGCATCAGCCTGGCCTATACCCTGCATCCGTTCTCCAAGGTCCACACTTCCTATCCGTTCATCCGGATGCAGATCATCCTGCTCTCCATCGTGGCCGTCCTGCTGGTCCTGATCTCGCTGCTCAACTATATCCTCGTCGTCATCTCCTCGCTGGTCAAGCGCTCCAAGGAAGTGGGCGTGCGCAAGTGCTATGGCGCCGGGAGCAAGGACATCTACCTCCTGCTGACGAAAGAATCCCTGCTGAACATCTTCCTGGCCCTCGCGCTGGCCGCCGCCATCATTTCCGCCGGCCGGAACATCGTGGAGAACCTGCTGGGCGTCCCGTTCACGACGCTGCTGGTGCCCGGAAGCATGGTGGCCATCGCGCTGGTCGTCCTGGTCGTCCTGGCCGTCTCCATCGTGGTGCCCGCCGAACTCTACCAGCGCATCCCGGTCTATGCGGCGCTGAAGAACTATACGGAGCATTCCCGGAAGTGGAAGCTCGCCCTGCTGGGCGTCCAGGTGCTCATCAACGTGTTCCTGGTGGTGATGCTGTTCATCATCTCCGCGCAGTATGAGAAAGTGGTCCGGCGGGATCCGGGCTACGCCTACGAGACCGTCTTCCACGTCCCGACGTTCGAGCGCAACTACGAGGTGCAGGAGCGCGTCGTCCAGACGCTGCGCGACCTTCCGGAAGTGACGGAAGTCAGCGGCATCGAATATTCCCTCCCGTACCTGGGCCCCAGCGGCAACAACGTCTATCTGCCCGGCAATGACCAGGAGCTGTTCAACTTCTCCGACCTGGGCGTCTGTGCGGGAGACTATTCCGGAATGCTGGAATTCAACTACATCGAAGGCCGCGCCCCGCGCAACCGTTCCGAGATCGCCGTGAGCCGGCGTTTCCTGGAAGCGATGGCGGAGTTCGCGGACTGGAGCGACGGCGCCGTGGGCAAGTCGGTCTATGTGACCGGGCACGGCAATACCTATGTGACTTCGATGGGCCAGATGGAGACCGCACCGTTCACGATCTCCGGCGTGTTCGAGAACTTCCTGATCGGCAACCTGCAGGGGCCGGACATGCGTCCCGCCGTCTGCTTCTTCGGCGAGTTCGGCGACACGGACACCTGGTTCAACTATGTCGTCTTCAAACTGAATCCTTCGGCCGGCAACGTCGGCGCGATGAAGGAGAAGGTGCGCCAGGCGCTGGCCGAGGCCCTGCCCGGCCGGGATCTCGACATCGTTTCCTGGAAGGAAGAGATCCGCTCGGCGTATGACGGCAGCAAGAAAATACGCAACACGGTCTTGCTGGGGGCCATCTTCAGCCTGCTGATCGCGTTGATGGGCCTGGTCGGCTTCATCCGCGACGAGAGCCTCCGCCGCTCCAAGGAGATGGCGGTCCGCAAGATCAACGGCGCCACCACGCGGGACATCCTGGGCATCTTCGCCCTGACGATCCTCAAGCTGAGTGCCGTGATGGCGGTCCTCGCCGCCGTCGGCAGCTTCTTCGTGGCGCGCAGATGGCTGCAGCAGTTCGCTGAGAAGATTACGCTCAGCCCGTCCTACTTCATCCTGGGCGCCCTGGTGGTGCTCGTGATCGTCCTGGTCGTCGTGGTGCTCAACTGCCTGCGCATCGCCCGTGCCAATCCTGTCGAATCGCTTAAAAACGAATGATATGCTGCTGAAAAACTTGAAAAACTTGCTCCGCCGGTATCCGGTCGCGGTGGCGCTGAACTTCGCAGGCCTGGTGTGCGCCTTCGTGGCGTTCGCCCTGATTTTCCTGCAGGTCGACTTCGAACGCTCGTTCGACAGGTGCCACCCGACCGCGGACCGCGTGTTCCGGGTGGACAAGCAGGCGGACGAGTCGCTCTTCCGCAACGTGTTCCCCCGGGGATTCGCCGACGACGTCATCGCCTCCTCGCCGGAGATCGAGGCCGGGTGCGTGGTCGTGCCGTTCTTCGGTGACACCTACTTCACCCTGGAAAACGCCGACGCCGGCCTGGAAGGCTACCTGCGCAAGGTCATCTGCGTGTCGGACGGGTTCCTCGACGTCTTCGGGGTCCGGATGGCGGAAGGCGACCACCGGGCGCTCGACCGCCCCGGTTCGGTCATCATCCCGCGCTCCCTGGCCGAGACGCTCTTCCCGGGCGGATCCGCCCTGGGAAAGCTCCTGAAGACGGACGCCTCGGGCCTGCTGCAGGAGACGGACGGCGTGGCGACGGTCACCGGCGTGTATGAGGACTTCCCGGCCAATTCCCAGCTGGACAACGACCTGTATTTCCCCGTCGGGGAAGTCAACCGCGGCGAATACGGCAGCGCGAACTATATCTGCTACCTGCTGCTGCGCGACCCCGCCCGAGCCGCGGCGGTGGCCGCCGATTTCAACGACCATTACGATTTTGAACCTTACGAGGGCTGGCTGAGCCCCGTCGAACTGGTCCCGTTGACGGACATCTATTTCCGCAACGAAGTGAGCATCTACAAGAGCGGAAGCTATTCCCAGGTGCTGCTGCTGATCGCGATCGGCGTGCTGATCCTGATCATCGGACTGATCAACTTTACCAATTTCTACGTAGCCCTGACGCCGCTCCGCATCCGGACCGTCAACCTCCAGAAGATCCTGGGCTCGTCCGTGGGACGGCTGCGCGCGCTGGTGGTGGGCGAGTCCGTCCTCTGGTGCGTGGGCGCCTTCCTCGTGGCCGCGCTGCTGCTGGGCCCCGTCTCGCGCCTGCTCGTGACCCAGGGCGTGATGCCGGAGGCGTTCTCCTTCGCGAAGCACGAAGGCCTGCTGCTCTTCGTCGGCGCGGCGGCGCTGGTGACCGGCGTCCTGGCCGGCATCTGGCCGGGCGTCTATTCTACTTCCGGGCAGCCGGCGATGATCCTGCGCGGCCGTTTCGGCCTGTCCGCCTCCGGCCGGAACCTGCGTTCCGTCCTGGTGGGCGTGCAGCTGGTCGTGTCCCTCGCCCTGCTGATCTTCGTGCTGTTCCTGCAGCGCCAGAGCCGCTATATGCAGGAATATCCCTGCGGCTTCGACAAGGCGAACCTCGCCATCGTGAACATCGGCCACGGTACGGTCGAGAATGACGAATGGCAGGCCGCGGAGCGCCTGCGCCAGCTCCCCGAGGTGCAGGACGTCGCGTATTCGAGCGACATCCTGGGCAGCTCGGACGTCTATTCCACCTCCACGGAGGACTTCGGACAGGGCCCGGTCGCGTTCAACGTGATCTTCTGCTCCTGGAACCTCCCCGAGGTGCTGGGCATCCGCGTCACGGAAGGGAATCCGTTCCGCGAAGGCGAGATGGGTTCGCTGCTGGTGACCGAGGACTCGCGGGAGCGCGGTATGCAGGTCGGTATGAACCTCGAAGCCTATGGCCTGGAGGTCAAGGGAATGGTGAACAACGTCAACATCACCTCGATGCGCAAGGCCGACACGCCGGTCGCCTTCATCGCGTATCCGGTTGGGCAGGAGTACGCCTACCTCCGCCTGGTCGAAGGCGTGGACCGCCGCGCGGTCTCGGACAAGATCCTGTCCGTCCTGCAGGAGGTCGACCCCGGCAAGCCGTACCGGATCGAATTCTACGATAGCGTCGGCAAGAATCTCTATAGCGGGGAAGAGCGCCTGCGGCTTGCCGTGTGGGTGTTCTCGCTGCTGGCGGTGCTGCTCTCGCTGGTGGGCGTCTGGGGCCAGGTGCTGATGGACGTGCAGTACAAGCGGATGGAGATCTCCGTCAAGCGGGTCTTCGGCGCCGAGGTGCCGCAGATCACCGCCGAAGGCCTCAAGATCTACCTGCGGACGGTGCTCGTCTGCTTCCTTTTCGCCGCCCCGCTGGGCTGGCTCTTCGTCAGCCGCTACCTGGAGCAGTTCTCCCACCGGGTGGGATTCTCGGCCTGGGTGTTCCTGCTCTCGCTGCTGACCGTGTCCCTGCTGTGCGCCCTCGTGGTGCTTTACCACTACGTCAAGTCCGCCCGGAGCAATCCGGCGCTGACCCTGAAGAGCGAGTAAAACGTTTGAAAATTCTTCTTAAATTTGTCCTGGTTCCGCCCGCTGCGGGACCGGGACAAATCATACAGCGAAGCCGAATGTCGATCCTCACCCGAAAATATCCGTTCCAGCCTTCCGCCAGCTGGCTGCTGGACAGCCTGCGCAACTGCGCCATCGTGTTCCTGATCCTGTATTTCCTGCAGCCGTTCGGCTTCAGCGCCTATGAGGGCAACAAGCTCCTGGCCGCTTTCCTCTTCGGGGCGGTGACCTTCCTGTGCTGCCTGGCGTTCCGCTACCTGGTCTTCATCCCGCTGCAGAAGCACGTGCGCCCCTGGCGCATCTGGCACGAAGTGCTGACCGTCCTGGCGATGGTGCTGTTCATCGGCCTTTGCAATTTCGTCCTGGCCGTGCTGCTCCTCGGACTCCCGTTCCAGTGGGGCTTCTGCCTGACCTTCGTCTACTGGGCGCTGATCGTCGGCGTGATCGTCGGCGGCGTGTCCACGGCTGTGTCCTACCAGAAGCACCTGCGCGGACAGCTGGATGCCCTGCTGGACAAGACCACGGAGGCGCAGGCGGGCGTGTCGGTGACGCTCCACGACACCCGCGTGCGCGGCAACGACCTCACGCTCCCGATCAACGACCTGCTCTACATCGAGGCGCAGAAGAACAACGTCGCGGTCTGCTACCGCAAGGACGGCGAGCTGGAGCGCGCGGAGATGCAGACCACGCTCGCGGCGGCGCTCGCCGACCTGTCCGACTATCCCAACATCTTCCAGTGCCACCGCTCGTTCGTGGTCAACGTCAACAACATTTCCGCGGCGCGCGGAAATTCCAATGGCTACACGCTCGAGCTCGGCGACGGCCTGGCCGCGGTGCCCGTTTCCCGGTCCTACGTGTCCAAACTCAAGTCCTTCGTCTCCTAGTCATCCGTCCGCCGGATGCTCCATTCGTCCGCGGACCTAGTTATCCGTCCGGGTACCTAGCTGTCTATCCCAAAAAGTTGCAGGAGTGTATTCCAGTGCCCATTTTTGCGGCATGAAACACTTGCTGACAACTCTCATCGCGGCGCTGCTCCTGACGACCGGCGCCTTCGCCCAGACCTCCATCCGGGGTAAAGTTTCCGACGAGCACGGCCCGCTCGTCGGGGTCAACGTATTCGTGGTCGGTACGCTCGACGGCGGGATCACCGACACGCTGGGACGCTTCTCTTTCAAGACAGGCAAATCGGGCGAGCAGACGGTGCGCGCGATCCTGATGGGCTATGAAGACTTCAATATTACTGCGGACCTCTCCAAACTCGGCGAGCTGGACATCCGCCTGCGCGAGAAGGCTGCCTCCATCGACGAGGTGGTCGTGACCGCCAGCACGTTCAGCATGGGCAAGAGCTACCAGTTCAAGAAGCTCGACGCGCTGGACGTGGTGATGTCGGGCAATTCCTGCGGGGACGTCGTGGCGGCCCTGCAGGTCCTGCCCGGCACGCAGAAAGTCGGCGAGGACGGCAAACTGTATGTCCGCGGCGGCGAGAGCGAGGAATGCCAGACCTTCATCAACGGGATGCACGTCCTGGTCCCTTACAGCACGAACGTGGAGGGACAGAACCAGCGCGGGCGCTTCTCTCCCTTCCTCTTCAAGGGAATGAGCTTCTCGCTGGGCGGCTACAGCGGCGAGTACGGCCAGGCGCTGTCCTCCGTGCTGCCGATGGAGACCACCGACGTGGCCTCGGGCGACAAGCTGGGCGTCAGCGCCTCGCTCGTGGACTGGAACGTGGGCGGCACCAAGGCCTTCGACCGCAGCAGCCTCTCCTTCAACCTGGATTACATCGATATGGGGCTCTACAACGCCGTCCTCCCGGACCGCTGCACCTGGACGCGCCCGTACCACAAGCTCGGCGGGGAAGGGCAGTACAAGCTGGATATCTCGTCCAACACCACCCTGAAGACCTATGCGGGTTATGACCTGACGCGCGTCGGCCAGCGGCTCGACGACCGCAGCCTGGCGATGACCGAGCACAACGCCTACGGCAACGTGACGCTGAACACCCGCTTCGGCGACGGCTATACCTTCTTCACCGGCGCGGCTTACTCCGCGATGGTCAGCGACGTCGACGACGCGCTGACGGCGGGGGACCATTACCATAATTTCCGGAACGAGGTGCACCTCAAGGCGGAGCTCCGCAAGACGCTCTCCGGCGCCCTGAAGCTCTCGGCGGGCGTGGAGGATTATCTCCGCGGCAGCGAGAAGCGCTACGGCACCGTCGGCTACGACCTGCAGTACAACCTGTTCGCCGCGCATTTCGACGCCAACATCCGCATCACGCGCGGCCTGTTCCTCAACCTCTCCTCGCGCGAGGAGTACCTGAACCGCAGCCGCGAGTGGCTGGTGATGCCGCGTGCGACGCTGAGCTATGTGCCGAACGACCGCTTCCAGGCGTCCCTGATGGCGGGCCGCTACAGCCAGACGGCGGAGGACGATTTCCTCGCCGCCGCCAAGGGCCTGCGGCAGGGCCTGGCGGACCATGCCATCCTCAGCCTGCAGTACAGCACCTACAAGACGATGGTGCGCCTGGAACCGTACTACAAACGCTATTCGCGCCTGCCGCTGCTGCGCGACGGCGTCTATACCTCCGACGGTTACGGCTACAGCCGGGGCTTCGACCTCTTCGTGGAGGATGCCTCCCTGCTGGAGAACCTGACCCTGACGGGCTCCTATTCCTACAACGATTCCGAGCGCCTGTACCGCGACTACGCGGCGGCGCGCACGCCGGAGTACGCTTCGCGCCACAATTTCCGCCTGACGGCGAAATATGCCGTCGGCAAGTTCATCCTCGGCCTGGCGGATTCCTACGCCAGCGGGCGGGTGTACGCCGCCGGCAAGACGCCCTACTACAACAGCCTGGACGCCAATGTCACCTGGCTGGCGCACCCGAAGGTGATCGTGTACGCGTCGCTGAACAATGTGCTCGGCCGCACCAACGTGTACCGCATCCAGCCGGACGGCACGCAGGTGGGCGCCACCCGGGACCGCTTCTTCTATCTTGGAATTTTCATATCACTTAAAAACAATAAAGCTTATGACATCTCGAATTTTTAACCTCATCCTGCTGGCCGTCGCGCTGACGGTCGCCACCCCTTGTGTCTCCAACGCCCAGGACGCCCAGATGGGCCAGCTGATCGGCCAGTCGATGGCCAAGGTCGACGCTTCCGATCCCGCAACCTTCCTGACCTGCATCTCCGAACTCAAGCGCATCGACGCGATGTATCCGGAGGCGGCCGCGCCCAAGTATTACGCGGCCCTGCAGAGCCTGAACTATTCCGTGCTCAATCCGCACGCCGAAGCGACGGAAGGCCTGCTGGCCGACGCCGCCACCCTGATCGCCGCCCTGGAGAAATGCAAGGACGCCGACGCGTCCAACCTCCACACCCTGAAAGGCTTCCTCTATATGGTCCGCATCGTCCAGGATCCGGCCCAGAACGGCCGCCGCTACTACCTGGACGTGATGGCCAACTACGAGAAGGCCCTGAAGATCAACCCCGACAACGAGCTTGCCCGCGACCTCCAGCAGAAATTCTTCGACGGGATGTCCCAGGCCACCCAGAATTAAGGCGGATTTTGCGTATCTTTGTGTACGCTTGAAGCTATGCGTCATTTCGAGACACTCCTTTTCGCCCTCATCCTGACGGCATGTCTGTGGTCCTGCGGCCGCACGAACGACGTGCGCCCCGTGCTGGACCGGGCGGAGGAGTGTCTGGAGACGCATCCGGACAGCGCTTTCGTAGCGCTGGACATGCTGGACCGGCGGATGCTGGACACCCCGGAACTGCGGGCGCGCCACGCGCTGCTGCTTTCGCAGGCGCTGGAGAAATGCGGCATCGAGGTCTATGGCGACAGCATCATCCACGTCGCCCTGGATTATTACGACGCGGTCGGGGACAGCGCGAACGCGGAGAAGGCGCGCGCCTGTCTGGCGCGGATCCGGGAGCATGCCAGCCTGCTGGCGCCTTCGGATACCCTCAAGCTGCAGAATTCCCGCATCATCGAGGAACGCTACACGGACAAGCTCGCGCTGGCCGAGAAGGACAACCGCATCCGCGGCATCCTCGCGGCCGCCCTGCTCGCCCTGGCCGTGCTCGCGTTCATCATCCATCTCGTCGTCCGGAAGCTCCGCGCCAAGCCGGACGACAAGGCGATGGCCGTCATCCGCGAGCGCCTGGCGGTGCTGGACAAGATCATCGCCTCGCGCATCTCGTCGGACGACAAGCTCTACCGCAGCAGCGAGGAGGAGCTGGACGTGATGATGGCCGACCGGGAGGAGTTCCTCCGCTCGACCCGGATCCTCTTCGAGGAAAGCCATCCGAAGTTCATCGCCTACCTGGAAAGCAAGGGGCTGACCGACTGGGAGGCCGGCTACTGCTGCCTCTATACCCTCGGGCTCAAGGGCAAGGACATCGGGGAGTACATCCAGAAGAAACGCCATTATATCATCAGCCACGAGATCCGGCAGAAGCTGGGGTTGGACGAGCACGATACCAACATCAGCATCTACCTCCGGGACCTGCTCCTGCAGACGGAGCGCTGATGTAAAACTTTTGCCCGTCCCGCGGGACGAAAATTTTCGGAGAATCCCTGAATATCAGTCGCCTGGCGGCTGATATTTTTCGTCCCGGCGGGACGTGTAAAACTTTTCCCGGCTAGTTTTGCGTTGTTTTTATCACGCAAGACCGTTATGACACGAAAGACTTTCCTGCTTGTCGCTTCCGCGCTGCTGGCCGGCTTCGCCGCCCGGGCGCAGGAAGCGGAAACCACCCCGCCGGATTCCCTCGGCACCGTCCGGCGGATCGAAGAAGCCGCCACCGTGACGGCGCGGCGCGAGCGGATCCGCTCGGACGCCGACAAACTGACCTATGACGTTTCCGCGGATCCGCAGGCCGCGGGCAGCAACCTCATCGACATCCTCCGCCGCGTCCCGATGTTGAGCGTCAACGGCGAGGAGGAGGTGCTGCTGAACGGCAGCAAGGACTACAAGGTGCTCGTCAACGGGCGGCCCACCGGGATGCTCGCCCGCAATTTCAACCAGCTGATCAAATCGGTGCCGGCCTCCTCGGTCCGGGAGATCCAGGTCATCACCAACCCGCCCGTGAAATATGACGCCGAGGGCATCGGCGGCATGATCAACATCGTGCTGGCGAAGCGCCTGAAGGCCGGCTACAGCGGCTCGCTCGGCGCGCAGGCCGGCACGCTGGGCTCCGTGAGCGGCGACGCCTACCTGAGCGCCCAGCTGGGCAAGCTCACGCTGAGCGCGAACGCGAGCGGGATGCATTTCCCCAACCCGACGCTCCACGGCGTCACGGATATCGAAAACTTCACGAGCGGGGACCGCCGCTTCCAGAACCTGACCTTCACCGACGAGGTCCTGTATTCGACGGGCGCCTGCTCGCTGGAGGCGAGCTACGAGCCGGATTCGCTGAACCTCGTCACGCTGTCCGGCTGGACCAATCTCCAGCGTTCGCTGGAAACGTTCGACATCGTCGAGACCTTCCGGGACGCGGCGCGGAACAAGACGCTGGAGCTGCGGGAGCCGACGCGGCGCAATTCGTGGGACCGCTCCTTCTCCGGGGAGCTGGCCTACCAGCATACGTTCCGGGGCGACGGCGGCGTGCTGACGCTCAGCTATGCGCTCGACGGGACCCCGAACCGGGCCGACAACGACATCGTCGCCGTTCCTGTGCTGAACGGGGCTGATTACCACCGCCATTCGGCCAACGTGGCCAGCACGCTGCAGCAGGTCGGGCAGCTGGACTATTTCGCGACCCTGCGGAAGAAGCACCAGGTCGAGGCCGGTGCGAAGTACACCCTGCGCTCGCACGTCGCCGATTCGCAGGACGAGCTGTGGGACTTCGCCGCGCAGCGGTGGAATGTCGACAATTCCAACGTCAACGACCTGGACTACCGACAGCACATCTTCGCCGCCTACGCGAGCTATGGCTACAAGTTCGCGAAGCTCACCCTGAAAGCCGGCGCGCGCCTGGAGTACACCCTGAACCGGGGTCTGTCGAAGAGCGCCTCCGGTAACCTGACCTTCGACAACGAGAATTGCAACCTGGTGCCGTACTTCAACGCCGCCTGGCAGCTCGACGGCCGCAACTCGTTGGCCCTGTCCTACACACGCCGCCTGGGCCGCCCGGGCATCTATTACCTCAATCCCTATGTCGTCGAGGAGTCGCCCTTCAGCCGGATGCACGGCAATCCGGACCTGCGGACGGTCGTCTCCGACGCGCTGACGCTGACGTACCGGACGGGCGGGGAGAAATGGGACCTGATGGCGCGTACGTATGGCAGCTACAGCGCCAACGGCATCGAGTACCTGTCGGAAGTGGGCCCTGACGCCGTCAAGGTCTCGACCTATGAGAATGCCGTCCAACGCAAGCATGCGGACGTGCTGCTCGATTTCAGCTGGGCGCCCTCGGACCGGGTGGACCTGCAGCTCTCGGGCGAAATCGGCTATGACGGCTATAGCGCGCCGTCGCTGGGGCAGCGGAACGAAGGCCTCAGCTGGTCGTTCGACCTGAGCGCCGACGTCGGGCTCTGGCAGGGGGCGACGGGCTTCTGCTCCGGCGGGGCTTCCGGCGGCGAAATCACGCTCCAGCGGACCTACCGCGGCGTCGAATTCTATGATGTGGTCGGCCTCCGGCAGGCCTTCCTGCAGAGCCGCCTCGTCCTGACCCTCTCCGCCGTGATGCCCTTCCAGACCCATTACATGAACGGAGAACGTGATACGCGTACAGCGACCTTTTACCAGCACAACAGCGCCTGGTACAATCCCAGCCAGTTGCGCCTCGGCCTCACCTGGCGCTTCGGCAAGACCGACATCGCCCCCCGCCACGCCCGCAAGACCTCCGTCTCCGACAAACTCTGACCCGCTGCCGCGGGGGGAGGGAGAATAGGGAAGAAATGCGTATCTTTGGGGAAGAATTGGAGAAGAGATGAAGATCGTCTGCGATAATAAGATTCCGTTTCTGCGGGGGGTGTTCGAGCCCTATGCGGAGGTGGTGTATCTGCCCGGGGCGGAGACGACGTCCGGGGTGGTGCGCGACGCGGACGCCATCGTGACGCGGACGCGCACGCAGTGCGACGCGGCGCTGCTCGCGGGATCTTCCGTGCGGGTCATCGCCACGGCGACGATCGGCTACGACCACATCGACACGGCGTGGTGCGAGGCCCACGGCATCCTGTGGCGCAATGCGCCCGGATGCAACGCGGGCTCGGTGCGGCAGTACGTCGGCGCCGCGCTCTGCGTGCTGGCGCGGCGGCACGGGCTGCGGCTCGACGGCCTGACGCTCGGCGTCGTGGGCGTGGGCCACGTCGGCAGCAAGGTGGCGCAGATCGCCGAAGCGCTGGGAATGCGCGTGCTGCTGTGCGACCCGCCGCGCGCGCGAAGCGAAGGCGCGGCCGGCTTCTTCCCGCTGGACGAACTCATTTTGCGCAGCGACATCGTCTCGCTCCACGTCCCGCTCGCGCGGGAAGGGGAGGACGCCACCTGGCACCTCTTCGACGCGGCGCGGCTGGCCACGATGCGCCCCGACCAGTTCCTGATCAACGCCGCCCGCGGCCCCGTCGTCGACAACGCCGCGCTGAAGGCCGCGCTGGCGGCGAAAGCCCTGCGCGGCGCGGTGCTGGACGTCTGGGAAGGGGAGCCGGCGCCGGATCCCAGCCTGCTGGCGCTGGTGGACATCGCCACACCGCACATCGCCGGCTACAGCGCCGACGGCAAGGCCAACGGCACGACGATGAGCGTGCACACGGTGGCCGCGCGCCTGGGCCTGCCCCTGCAGGACTGGCGTCCCGCGGGCATTCCCGCCCCGGCGCAGCCCCTCGGATTCGATCTTGACGCCACCGGCAAATCCCTGCAGGACATCCTCTCGGAGGCCCTGCTCCATACCTACGGCATTCTCGCGGACGACCGCGCCCTCCGCGCGCAGCCGGACCGTTTCGAACAGCTCCGCGGCGACTATCCCGTGCGCCGCGAGCCGGCCGCCTTCACCGTCCGCCTGCGGGGCGGCGACGAAACGGCCGCCCGACGCCTCAAGGCGTTGGGATTCAACGTGGAAGAATAGAAGTTTTACTGGATGGTGATGTCCTCCGCGCCGACCGCCGAGACGATGCGCTTGACGAGGCCCTGGAGCACGGCGCCGGGGCCAAGCTCGCGGAACTCCGTGGCGCCGTCCGCCAGCATGTTCTTGACGGACTGGGTCCAGCGGACCGGGGAGGTCAGCTGCTGCAGGAGGTTGTCCTTGATGCGCTGCGGGTCGGTCTCAGGTAAAGCGGTGACATTCTGGTAGATCGGGCACTTCGGGGCGTGCACCTCCGTGCGCTCGATGGCCTTGGCCAGCTCGATGCGGGCGGGCTCCATCAGCGGGGAATGGAACGCGCCGCCGACGCTCAGCGGGAGGGCCCGCTTGGCGCCTGCGGCCTTCATGGCCTCGCAGGCGGCGGCAATCGCCTCCTTCTCGCCGGAGATGACCACTTGGCCGTCGCAGTTGTAGTTGGCGGGGATCACGACGCCTTCGATGCCGGCGCAGATCTCCTCGACCTGCTCGTTGGGCAGCGCGATGACGGCCGCCATGCCGCCGGGAACCTTCTCGCAGCACTTCTGCATCTCATTGGCGCGGACCGCCACGAGGCGCAGGGCGTCCTCGAAATCGACGGCGCCCGCCGCCACGAGGGCGGAGAACTCGCCGAGGGAGTGGCCGCCGACCATGTCGGGGGCGGGGAGCCCTTCGGTGCAGAGGGCGGTCACGACGGAATGCAGGAAGATGGCCGGCTGCGTGACGTTCGTCGCGCGCAGGTCTTCGTCCGATCCTTCAAACATTATATCGGTAAGACGGAAGCCAAGGATCTCGTTGGCTTTCTCCATCATTTCGCGGGCCTTGGCGTTGTTCTCGTAGAGATCTTTGCCCATTCCCGTGAACTGGGAACCCTGGCCGGGGAACACGTAAGCTCTTTTCATACTCAATTCCGTTTTAAAAAATCGTTAGGTTAAACGCCGCAAATTTACAAAAAATCCCTATATTTGCACTCCCATCGGTATACCGTGGGTATGCCCCTGTAGTTTAATGGATAAAATTTCGGATTCCGGTTCCGACGATAGGCGTTCGATTCGCCTCGGGGGTACGAAATAAGGCACGCGAATGACTGCGTGCCTTTTTCATTTTCATTTCTCGAAAATGAGTTTTCCTTCCGGATCGAACATCTTGAGTGAGAAGCGCTTGCGGTCCAGCTGAACGTCGAGGCGGTGGGCGTCGTCGTTGACGATGATGGGGAAGCGGTTGCCCATCGTGCCGGGCTCGCAATACATGAATTCGTGCAGGTCGGCGCCGATCATCAGGTCGATGCCCGCCTTGTTGAGCATCGGCACGAAGTGCACGTTGAGCCAGCGCTGGATGACGTAGTCGGTCTTGTCCTCGTGGTCGATCATCGGGATGTGCAGCAGGCAGACCTTCATCGGCGCGGAGCGGAATTCCGGCGCCCGGACTGCCTTGGCGGCCCATTTCAGCTGCTCGGCGAGGTATTCCTCATAGACTTCCGTGCCGCTGAACAGGACGGAACGGCTCTGGCCCGTCTCGCCGCCGTCGAAGACGATGAACGCCACCGGGCCTTGCCGGAAGGTGTAATAGAAGGGCGCGGGGTCGTCGTTGGGGTAGATGTCCGCGACCAGCTGCACGTTGTTGCCGCGGCCTTCGTGGTTTCCGCGCGCGAACAGGACGGGCAGGCCGGCGGGCAGGCTGCCCAGCGGCTCGAGCGCGTAATGGACGAGCGAGTCCAGCTCATAGTTGCCCGCGGAGACGATGTCCCCGTTGAGGAAGAGGAAGTCCGTCGCGGCGGAATCGACCTGCGCCGCCAGGGCGGCATAGTCCGCCGAACGCATATGGATGTCGTTGAACACGGAGAAACGGCAGCTGCGCGCCTTGCGGTCGAAGGTGCGCGTGCTGCGCCATTCGCCCGCGTATCCGTCCGCGAAGCGCGGCTTGTACGGGTCGTTGTCGCTGAGCAGGTCCGCGCCGCCGACGCGGTAGCGGACGACGGCGCCGGGCGCCAGCCCGTCCAGCTTGACGCGGTGCAGGCGCTTGAAGATGCGCCGCCCGGCGAAGGTCTCATATCGGATCGTGCCGTCTTCGAACTCGACATAGCCCATGCCGGGCTTCTCGCTGACCCACAGGATATTCACGGAATTTTCCCGGGTGCCGTACACCCAGGGGCCCTGCTGGACCGGACCGGCCGCCAGCAGGAGTGTCAAAATCGTCTGTAAAAGCATAGTATAAGTGAAATCTGAATCTTATTCTTCGGGGAGGTTGCCCTTGCGGATCTGCTCCCGGATGATGCCGTCGGTGACCTCGCAGAGGGTCTCGGAGCCGATCCGGGTCTTGGACTGGCGCCCGCGGACCTGCTTCGCCGTGACGCCGTGCGCCTTCCAGTCGGCGCCGTCGTTGCTGTTGTTGAGCAGCAGCGGCTGGAGGTTGTCCAGCGAATGGGCGAAGCGCGCCTCGGGGCTGGACCACTGCTCGAATTCGTCGAAGAGCGCGATGAGCTCGTCGCGCTGGTCGTCCGGCAGCAGCGAGAAGATGCGCTCCTTGGCGGCGTCTTCGCGCGCCTGCTGCGTCTTCAGGCCCTCCGGGTCGTAGGCGTAGGTGTCGCCCGCGTCGATTTCCACGATGTCGTGGATCAGGCACATCATCATCGCCCGGGCCGGGTCCACCGGTTCGTTGGCGTAGTCCTTCAGCAGCCAGGCCATGATGGCCATGTGCCAGGCGTGCTCGGCGTCGTTCTCCGCCCGGCCGCCGCCCGACAGGTGCGTCTGCCGGAAAATGTTTTTCTCCTTGTCGATCTCGAGGATGAAGGCGAGCTGGCGTTTGAGTCTGTCAGTCATTTTCGGTCATCTTGCAGATGCGGGCGGCGACCTCTTCCGGACGGTCGATCAGCAGCTGCCCGTGGTTCATCCCGGGGAAGACCTCGACGTGGGCCTCCGGGCAGAGGGCGAGGAGGTGCCGGACCTGCGGCCGGGCCACGAAGCCCTCCTTCGTCCCGTGCCAGAAGTGGATGTCTGCCCCGTGGATGGATTCCAACTTGTTGGTATAGATGTCTTTGTATCCGTCCCGGACGGCCCTGCCCTTGCCGGACGGCCAGGCCTTCCTGCATTCGTCCAGCATCGCGTCGAAGTAGTGGGAGTGGAACACCCATTTCCAGAAGCCGGTCCAGTGGTAGCAGGTCCAGACGTTGAAGCTCTGGTAGTAGCGCAGCGGGTCCACGCTCCACCTGGGGAGCGGGAGCAGCGGCGCGGCGTCCAGGATCGCGTGGTCGACGACGATCTCGTCGCGCTCCAGCACGCGCGACAGGATCTTGCCGCCGAGCGAAAGGCCGTAGGCGGCGTCCAGGTGGCCGCCGGAATGCTCGCGGACGTGCGCGATGATCTGGCCGGCCTGGTCGTCGACGGAGGTGTAGCGGGACGGCTGTCCCAGCAGGAAGCCGTCGATCCCGACGGCGGTGATGTCGAATTTGTCCCCGAGCAGCCCGATCAGCGGCAGGAAGATCTCGTGGGTCACGCCCAGGCCGTGGATGAGCAGCAGGGTGGGGCGTCCCGTCTTACCGTAGGAATGGAAAGTCATTATCGGATGAAGTTGGTGAAAGCGTGCATCTGCTCGCGCTCGGGGGCGGCGGCGCCGCCTTCGGCGTGGATCTTGTCGAGCAGCCAGGCCATGTTGTTGGCCAGCGTGCGCATCGTCTGCATACCCTCTGCATCACGCTTGACCTCGCCCTTGCCGGCGCCGTAGGCGATGTTCCAGTACTGGGAGGTCACGACCGGCATGTTCATCATCTCGAACATCATGTTCATCGTCTGGAGCGCTGCGGTGGCGCCGCCGCGCCGGCACACGGCCACGGCCGCCGCCGGCTTGTTCTGCACCACGGAGCCGTTGGAATAGAACAGGCGCTGCATCACCGCCAGGACGCCGCCGTTGGGCTGCCCGTAGTAGACGGGCGAACCGACGACCAGCGCGTCCGCCTCGGCGAGCTTGGCGGCGATCTCGTTGCAGGGGTCGTCTGTGAAGACGCAACCCTTGCCGCGCCGGCAGCCGCCGCAGTTGACGCACATATGGACGGCCTTGGTGCCGATCTGGAAGATTTCCGTCTCGATGCCGTGCTTCTCCAGCTGCGTGGCGATCTCCTGCAGGGCGCAGGCCGTGTTGCCGTCCGGGCGCGGGCTGCCGTTGATCAACAAAACCTTCTTGCGGGCTTTGCCCGCGGGCTGGTCCGCCAGGGCGGAAAGGGGAGAAGTGACGGCCGCTCCGACCGCGGCCAAAGCCGCCTTCTTGAGAAATGTTCTTCTGACCATAAAAGTGTGTGTCTTTGCTAGTGGATACACAAAGATAATAAAAGAAGTTTTGTAAATTCGCGAAGCAGATATTTGTATGGAGACAACTTTTTATATCATCCTGGGCGTGGCGGTGCTGGTCATCGTCGTGCTGGTGCTGGTCGTCGTCCGCAAGGACGCGGAGATCCGCACGTCGGAGGCGCTGCGCGCGAGCGACGCCGCGGCGGGCGAGAAGGCCCTGCAGCAGCAGCGCGAGGCCGGCGAGCTGGCGCTCAGACAGCAGCGTGAAGCGGGCGAAGCCGCGCTCAAGCAGCTGCGCGAAGCCAACGACGCGGCGCTCAAGCAGCAGATCGAAGCCATCCGCAGCCAGATGACCGCCGAGACGGAAAAGCTGCTCAAGCAGCGCGAGGAGGCGATCAGCAAGAAGGCGGAAGAGACCTTCAAGAACATCACGGGCAACCTGGGCAAGGACCTGAAAACGATGCAGGAAGCCTTCGACGCCCAGAAGAAATCCCAGACGGAAGGCGCCGCCCAGCTGAAGGAAGCGATGGAGCAGGCCGTCAAGAACCTGCAGCAGCAGACCACCAGCATCGGCAGCAAGGCCGACAGCCTGGCCTCGGCCCTGAAGGGCCAGAACAAGACCGCCGGCTGTTGGGGCGAGGTCATCCTGTACAATATGCTCGTCAACGAGGGCATGGTCGAGGGCCGTGACTTCGACCGGGAGGAGACGCTCCGCGACGCCCTCGGACAGACCGTCCACGGCGAGGACAGCGGCAAGCGGATGCGCCCGGACTTCATCCTGCACTATCCCGACCGCACGGAGGTGATCATCGACGCCAAGGTCTCCCTGGACGCCTATTCCGACTGGTTCGCCGCGGAGGACCCGCAGGCGAAGGAGAATGCCGCGCAGCGCAACCTGCAGGCCATCCGCACCCAGATCAAGGACCTCTCCGGCAAGCGCTATCCCCAATACATCCGCGAGGGCTACAAGAGCCTGGATTACGTCGTGATGTTCGTCCCGAACTACGGCTCCCTCCAGCTCGCCAAGTCCCTGGTGCCCAACCTCTTCAACGAGGCCTACGCCCAGGGCGTGCTGCTCGCCAGCGAGGAGACGCTGATGCCCTTCCTGCGGATGATCCGCATCGCCTGGACCAACTACGACCAGGCGCGCAACCAGGAGAAGATCATCAAGGCCGCCCAGAATATGGTCGACCGCGTCTATGACTTCACCAAGGCGCACGCCGCGATGGGCGAGAAGCTCCACGATGCGCTGAAGCAGTACGACATCGTGTCCGCCAAGATCGGCGAGAGCGGCCAGTCCATCCTGACCTCGGCCCACCAGCTGATCAAGCTCGGCGTGCCGCGTAATCCCAAGAAGCCGCTCCCGGAGGGCGGCGACGAACAGACAACCGATTGATATCCACGATATGAAGAAAAACTTGATCCTGTCCGCGCTCCTGCTGGTCGCGGCCCTGCCTCTGCGTGCAGATGAAGGAATGTGGCTGCCGATGCTGATCTCGCAGCGCATCGAAGATATGCAGGCGAATGGTTTCCGGCTCACCGCCGAAGACGTGTATAGCATCAACCAGGCGTCGCTCAAGGACGCCGTCGTGCTGTTCGGCTCCGGCTGCACGGGCGAGATCGTCTCCCGCAACGGCCTGCTGTTCACCAACCACCACTGCGGCTTTGGCCAGATCCAGCGCCACAGCAGCGTGGAGCACGACTATCTCAAGGATGGTTTCTGGGCGATGTCCCGCAGCGAGGAGCTGCCCAATCCGGGGCTGACCGTCAGCTTCCTGGAGCGGATGGACGACGTCACGGACGCGGTCCTGCGCGGCTATGAGCCGTCGATGACCGAGGCGCAGCGCGACTCCCTGGTCCGGGTCAACGGCGACGCCATCGTGAAGCAGGTGACCGACCCCGAGAAGGGCATCCAGGCCCGTGTGGAGGCGCTTTACTATTCCAACCAGTATTTCCTCTTCGTCTATAAGATCTACCGCGACGTCCGGCTGGTGGGCGCCCCGCCCTCGTCGATCGGCAAGTTCGGCGGCGACACCGACAACTGGATGTGGCCCCGCCATACGGGGGATTTCTCCGTTTTCCGCGTCTACGCGGGCCGCGACAACGAGCCGGCGGACTATTCCGCCGACAACGTCCCCTATACCCCGAAGCGCTTCTTCAGCATTTCACGTGCGGGTGTGAAGGAAGGCGATTTCACCTTCGTCTACGGCTGCCCGGGCAGCACGCAGGAGTACGTACATTCGAACGTCGTCCGCTACGTCGGCGAGGTCTCCGATCCGGAGAAGATCGCCCTGCGCACGCTCCGGCTGGACATCCAGAAGAAATATATGGCGCAGGACCCGGCGGTCCGCATCCAGTATGCGTCCAAGAACGCCGGCGTCGCCAACGCCTGGAAGAAATGGCAGGGCGAGTCGAAGGGCATCGCCCGCCTGAAGACGGTCGCCGCCAAGCAGGACTACGAGCGCCGCTTCGCCGAATGGGCGAAGGGCACGCGCTACGAGGGCCTGCTGGACCGGATGTCCGCCCTGTACGCGAAGCGCTTCCCGGCCCTCCGCGCCTATGAGTATTTCCGCGAGACGGTGCAGGCCGTCGAGCTGCTCGACTTCGCCAACGGCGTCGTGTCTTTCCTGGAGGGCGGGCAACCCCTCGGTCCGATCGTGGACGAATTCTTCAAGGACTACTACCAGCCCATCGACGAGGAGACCTTCGTGGCGCTCCTGGAGGCGCTCGACCGCAACCTGACGGCGGAATTCAAGCCGGCGTGGTTCTCGGAGCAGCTCGCGGCCTATGGCAGCGTCGAGGCCTGGCGCGATGCGCTGTTCGCGAATTCCCTGTTCGTCGACCGCGGGCGCGTGGCCGCGCTGACGCCGGACGACCTGGATCAGGTCCGGAACGATCCCGCCTGCCAGCTCGCCCGTGCGTTCATCGAGTTCTACGGACGGGAGCTGGCCCCGGTGATCCAGGAGACTACCGTCGCGCTCCGGCCCGCGAACCGCGCGTATATGCAGGCGCAGATGGAGTTCGAGCCCGACAAGGCCTTCTATCCCGACGCCAACCTGACCCTGCGCGTGGCGTACGGCCACGTGGCGGGCTACAGCCCCGCCGACGCCGTCTACTACAGCCCCGTCTCCACGCTCAAGGGCATCATCGAGAAGGACAACCCCGACATCTACGACTACAACATCCCGCAGGTGCTGCGTGACATCTACGCCGAGGGCGGCCACGACGACCAGCCGGTCTGCTTCCTGGCCACCAACCACACTTCCGGCGGCAACTCCGGCAGCCCGGTGATCAACGCCGACGGCCACCTCATCGGCGTCAACTTCGACCGCGTGTGGGAGGGGACGATGAGCGACATCGTCTTCGACCCGGAATACTGCCGCAATATTTCCCTGGATATCCGTTACCTCCTCTTCGTCATCCGCGAGGTCGGCCACGCCGACTGGCTCTTCGACGAGATGGTGTTCGTAGACTGACCTGATGATGAAAGCTGACCGCATCTTCCTGACGGCCCTTGCCGTCCTCCTGCTCGCGCCGGGCGCCGCCCGGGCGCAATTTCCCGGGATGCCCCGGGTCAACCGTGATTCGCTGCAGGCCCTGACGCGCCAGGACCACGCCCAGATGCTCTCGCAGCTGGGCCTGTCCGAGGTGCGCCCGGGGCGCGATCCCAATTCGCCGGATCCCGCCCGGCAGCCCAATTATGACGAATTCACGGCCAATCCCTACGTGTTCTATCCCGATCCGCTGACGACCTTCGCCGGCAAGCCGGTGAAGAACGCGCGGGCGTGGTACCGCGAGCGCCGGCCGGAGCTCGTCCGCGTGTTCGAGGACGAGATCTACGGGCGCATCCCCGCGGACGTCCCCGCCGTGCGCTGGGAGGTGGTCAAGGAGGAGAAGGTGATGATGGAAGACGTCTCGTGCATCACCCGCGAACTCGCGGGCGTGGTGGACAATTCCGCTTATCCTGCCCTCAGCGTGCGCCTGCAGGCCTCGGTCACGTGGCCGGAGGCCGCCGGCAAGAACCTTCCGGTCATCGTCGAATTCGGCTATGCCCTGGGCAACCGGGCCTTCGCCTGGCCGGGCGCGCCGAAGACGAAGTCCTGGCAGCAGCAGGTGGTGGAGCGCGGCTGGGCGGCTGCCGTCATCGTGACGGGCAGCATCCAGGCCGACGGCGGCCACGGCCTGCGCAGCGGCATCATCGGCCTGACCAACAAGGGCGAGTGGCGCAAGCCCACCGACTGGGGCGCGCTGCGCGCCTGGGGCTGGGGCGCTTCGCGGCTGCTGGACTATTTCGAGGGCGAACCGCAGTTCGACGCCACCAGGGTGGCGATCGAAGGCGTGTCGCGCAACGGCAAGGCCGCGCTCGTGACGATGGCTTTCGACGAGCGTTTCGCCGCCGGTTTCATCGCCTCGTCGGGCAAGGGCGGCGCCGCTCCCTGGCGCCGCGACTGCGGCGAGGGGCTGGGCAACCTCGCCGGCTCGGAAGAGTATCACTGGATGGCGGGCAATTTCATCAAATATGGCGCCGACCCGCTCCACGAGGGGGATATTCCCGTCGACCAGCACGAGCTGATCGCGCTCTGCGCGCCGCGTCCGTGCCTGATTTCCGGCGGCCTGCCCGCCGGCGACCAGTGGCAGGACATCATCGGGATGTTCATCGCCACGGTCAAGGCGGCGCCGGTCTATGAGCTGCTGGGCGCCAAGGGCCCGGGGACCGACGTCTTCCCGGGGCCGAACCACGGCCTGATGGACGGGGAGCTCGCGTTCCGCGAGCACGACGGGGGCCACGAGGCCGGCCCGAACTGGCCTTATTTCCTGGATTTCTTCGACAGACTGGTCGTCAACAAATAAACTATGTACAAGACACAAGGCCTGAAAAACAGCCGCATCGAAGTGGCTGACGCCCTGCGCGGGCTCGCCGTCGTCGGCATCATCCTCTACCATTCGATCGAACATTTCAACCTGGCCGGTCCGCCCGCGTCCTGCACGCTGGCGTGCGACGGGACCATGTTCAATATCCTCACCGTCCTGCTCTCCGGCAAGATGTACGGCATTTTCGCCCTGCTCTTCGGCCTGAGTTTCTTCATCATGCGGGACAACCAGGAGCAGAAGGGGAAGGACTTCTCCCTGCGCTTCGCCTGGCGGATGGTGCTGCTGCTCGGCTTCGGCATCATCAACCTGGTGTTCTACAACGGCGATATCCTGACCTTCTACGCCCTTCTGGGCCTGCTGATGATCCCGGCGGGCTACCTGCCGACGCGCTGGCTCTGGGCGGTCACGGTTTTCCTGCTGATCCAGCCGGTGGAGCTCTACAGCATCCTGACGGGCTGGCGGCCGGATGTGTCGGCGATGGGGCCGTACTATATGAAGATGGGGCAGGCCTGCGGGGAGGGGACCTTCCTGGAGGCCGCGGGCGCCAGCCTGCGCTACGGCTTCGTGAGCTCCCTGCTCTGGTTCGTCGCCAAGGGCCGCATCACGCAGACCCTGGCGCTGTTTTTCCTGGGTATCCTGATCGGCCGGCACCGCCTCTTCTACGACGAGGGCAACCACCTCAAGCGCTGGCGCATCGTGCTGGTGCTTTCCGCGGCGCTGGTCGCGGCCGGCTCGGCCTTCGGCGCCGCCGGCCACGGCGCGGTCGATTTCGGCGCGCTGGACCTCTGGCTGCATCCGCTCTACAATTTCGCCATCCTGCTGCTGATCGTGTCCGGCGTGGTGCTGCTCTGGTACGCCTTCGCGGGCTTCCGCCGCGCCCTGTCGCACATTTGTTTCTTCGGCCGGATGTCGCTGACCAATTACCTTGCGTCCTCATTGTTCGGAAGTTTCATCTTCTACGGCTGGGGACTCGGTCTGTACAAGGTCCTGGGCACCACCTGGTCCCTGCTGGTTGGCATAGCAATTGTAATAGTACAGATCGTCATCCTTCGCCAATGGGCGCGTTTCCACCAGCGTGGTCCGCTCGAAACGCTCTGGCGCAAGCTCACCTGGCTGGGGACTAAGTAATTTTATAATTTTTAAACGCGTTTTCTATGAAAACCTCCTTCAAACTTGGAGTCGTCGCCGTACTGATGGCTCTGTCTTGCGCTTTCGCCAAAGCGGATGAATCCTGTGAACTTTCCCTGGCCCGGATCGCAGGTCCCGAAATGAACACCGTCACCGGTCTGACCGCCCGGCAGGCACTTGCCTACGACCGCGATTATCTCATCCGCTCCTTTATGCTCAACAACGCGAAGATGTTCGCTTCGTTTGACTTCGCCCAGATCAACGAACTCCTGCCGACCCTGAGCGACATCGAGCTCCAGATGATTTCTTCCGTCGACTACCGCGACCCGACGATGATGCTGCTCGTCTCGATCCTGGTCGGTGGCCTCGGCGTCGACCGTTTCCTGCTGGGTGACACGGGCCTTGGCGTCCTGAAGCTGATCACCGCCGGCGGCCTGGGTATCTGGTGGCTGATCGATATCTTCTCGACCGAGAGCCGCACGAAGGAATACAATATGAAGATGTTCAACGAAGCCCTCCAGAACGCGCAGCTGATGCTGCCGAGAATGGACTAGCTTCTCTCTGAAATACGAAAAAAGGCCGCGGAGCGATCCGCGGCCTTTCTTTTTTTCTGTCGTTACCCTTAGAGGGACGTGACCCATTCGACCACCCGCCGGAGGGCTTCCGGAGCGAAGGTCTCCTCGATCTCGCGGTATTCCGTCATCTGGCCGGTGGCGCTGTGCTGGAAGAGGTGGTTGACCCCCTCGACCGCCTCGACGACCGCCTTCGGATTGCCCTTGAGGCCCTCGCGCAGGGCGCCGAGGTTGCTCTCAGGCTCGACCTGCTGGTCCACCGTGCCGTTGAGGGCGAGGACGGGGCAGCTGATCTTGCCGAGCAGCGGCTGCATATCCAGGTCGATGAAACGTTTCAGGTACGGCGTCTGCATCTGCGCCAGCACGCCATAGTAGGACTGCACCAGCAGCGGAGCCAGGCCGCGTCCTTCCGGCGAAGGAAGTTCCTTGCCGGCGCGCAGCGCGGCGTAGGCCTCCCGGAGGAGTGCGTTGTATTTCTCGACGTGCTCCTGCGCGACGCCGGAAGCGATGAGCGCGAGGTCGGTCTGCCAGATGAGGGTCTCTTCGCCGGAGATGGCCATGCCGGCCAGGCTGACGATGAAGTCGGCCTGCTGCTCGGCGGCCAGCATCAGGGCGATGGTGCCGCCTTCGCTGTGGCCGATGACGCCGACCTTGTCGAAGCGCCCGCGGAGGAACTTGATGCCGGCCAGGGCGTCTTCCTTGAAGTCGTCCGTATCGGCGTTGGCCGCATCGCCGGTGGACGCGCCGAAGCCGCGGTCGTCGTAGCGGAGCGTGGCGACGCCGGCGCGGGCGAGGGCGTCCGCGAGGACGACGAAGGGTTTATGTTCGAAAATTTCTTCGTCGCGGTTCTGCTGGCCGCTGCCGGTCACCATGATGAGGACGGGTGTCTTGCGCGAAACGCCCTCCGGGAGCGTCAGCGTGCCTTGCAGGACGGCGTCGCCGTTGGCGAAGGACACTTCCTCCTGCGCATACGGGAACGGCCCCTGCGGGGTCTGCGGCCGGTTGAGCTTCTTCACGCCCGGCGTGAGGGTGAAGGGCAGGGAAGCGCCCATCTGGGTGAACGTGCCCGGGATCTTCCCGTCCTGGAGCTGGCCTTTGAAGGTGGCGTTGAGCGTAGGGACGTTGACGGTCACTTCGCCGGCGTCGGTTCTCGAGACGGACATCGGGAGTCCCATCGCACCCTGGTCGGGAATATCCAGCGTGGGATTCTCTTCCTCAAAATGGAAAACGAGGGAAAATTTCATTCCCTGGACCTCAAGATCCCCGGACCAGGTACCGGTCTGGGCGGAAGCAAAGGGCAGGAAGCCCAGCAGCGCGAAGGCTGCGACAAAGATTTTTTTCATTGTTTAATTCTATGTTTGATCGGGACAAATATAGAAAAAAAACGAAGGCGTCCGCAGATTTCTCCGCGGACGCCAACGATTCAAACCTTAATTAATCTAAAACACAGGCTTTATTTCTTGACGTCGTAGTAGGGGAGGTCACCGTTGGTGAAGATCCAGTTGTCACCCTCTTCGAAGCCGGCGTGCTGCTTGAGCAGGCCTTCCTGAAGCGTGATCTGGCTCATCGGGACCATCCAGAAACCGTGCGTCTGGGTGTAGCGCTGGGAGAAGGATCTGCCCGGCATCTCGCGGTAACCGTCGGGGACGATGTTGCCCTTGAACTCGATGTAGCCGCCATCCTGGTTCTTCTGGATGATTTCACCGGCCGTCTCCGGATACCAGCGGCGCAGGTCGTCGAAGCGGATGCCTTCGAAGGCGAACTCATAGCGGCGCTCCTTCTGGAGGCGCTCGAAGGAGTAGGAGTCGTACGGCTCCAGGCCGGCGCGCTCGCGGAGCTGGTTCATACCGGTGGTGGTGCCCTTCAGCTCATCGAGCATCAGCAGCACGTCGGCGAAGCGGATGTAGATCGCGTCGTTCTTGTTGCCGCTCTTGCTGTTGCTGATGGCGCTGTTGATGGCATGGAAGAAGTTCTTGTACATGCTGGTCTTGGTGCCGTCGGTGTAGCAGGCGGTCATGACATACTTCTTCGGGTAGAAGAGGGTACGCTCGACCTCCTTGTTGTTGTCGCCCTTGAAATTCGGAAGCTCGATGTAGAAGTCGGACTTGAGCCAGGGGTAGGCTTTCTTGAGCGATTTCTCGTTGGTAGCCAGGAAGGAACCGTAGAAGCGCTTGTCCTGCGGGCCGTAATACGGATCCTCATACCACTCCTTGACCATGTTGGGGTTGACGGAAGCGTTGCCGTTGGATTCGGCGGAATAAGGATAGATGTCCTTGTTGGTCGTCTTGGCGGCGTTGCGCATGCCGAGCCACTCGCCGAGGCGGTTGTAGGCCATCTGGCCGCTCGGGGTGTTGAACGGGAAGTGGACGCCCCAGACGGTTTCCTTGCTGTGGTTGCCCACCCAGTGGAGATTCTCCCGGCTGACATAGGTGTCGAAGTCGGCGCCATAGGCGAAGCCGCTGGAATATTCGTTGGTGTAGCCCCAGATCTCGCGCGGATCCTTCTCGAGGCCGAACTTGGAGTTGTTGGCGCAGTCTTCCAGGTAGCTGATCACCTGGGACTTGGTGATGCCGGCCATGTTGTCCTTCTGGTAGAAGCCCGTGTAGAACAGCCACACGCGGCCCAGGAGCGCCTCGGCGGCGTACTTCGTCGCACGGCCGGCCTGGTTGTCCTCGCGGGAGTAGCCGTATTTCGCCGGGATGAGGTTGATGGCGGCGAGGAGGTCGTCGGCAATGGCCTTGTAGATCTCGTCCACAGTGGCGTTGGGCGTGTTCTCCACGTCGAAGGTGAGCGTCAGCGGGAAGGTCTCGTGGCGGTCGGCCATGATCCAGAGGAAGAAGGCGCGCATGAAGTGGGCCTGACCCAGGTACCAGTTCTTGTTGTCGCCCGTGAAGAGCTCGTCGTCCATCGCATCGATGGCCTCGAGGGCGTAGTTGCAGCGGTGGATGCCCTTGTAGTAGCTGCCCCAGGTGGAGTTGTTCTCGTCACCGGAGATCTCGAGCAGACGGTCGGCGGCCGAAGTCTCGGTGGAGGACTCGGAACCGTGTCCGTAGAGGTCGTCGCTGGCGATCATATGACGGAACAGGGTGATGCGGAAGATACTGCCGGTGTAGAAGGTGAACATCGAGTAGTAGGTCGAGTTGACCAGCTGCTCCGCGTCCTTCTCGGTCTGGGGGAAGGAGGAAGTATCCGCTTTCTGATAGTTCGTCGTATCGAGCAGCGAATCGATCTTGTCGCAGCTGACGACGGTCAGGATGCAGGCGAGGAGGGTGAGTATAATCTTTTTCATTGTCTTTCAGATTTAGAATTTGATGCTGACACCGGCCATGTAGACCTTAGGAGAAGGGTAGTATCCGGTGTCGATGCCGGAAGACCAGCTGTAATTCGGGGCGCCGGTACCGACTTCCGGGTCCATTCCGTCGTAACCCGTGAACGTGAAGAGGTTCTGTCCGGTCACGAAGATTCTGAGCGACTGGAAGGGGAGCTTCTTGATGGCCTTCTTGAGGTCATATCCGAGGGTGATGTTGCGGATCTTGATGTAGTCCGCATCCTGGGCCCAGATGTCGCTGTTGTAGCCGTTGCACTTGAAGTTGTTGTGCGAACCGTCGGAGAAGCGCGGGAACTTGTTGGTGGTGCCTTCGCCCGTCCACAGACGGTTGACGAAGTTGTTGGTGAAGCCTTCCAGGTCCTGGAGGGCGAACTGGCGGTAGCTCTGCATCACCTGCTGGCCGAAGGCGCCGGAGCCGTTGATGCTGAAGTCGAGGCCCTTCCACTGCAGGCTGAGGCTGAAGCCGAGGGTGAAGTCCGGGTGCGGGTTGCCGATCTCGACGCAGTCGAGCTCGTCGTACTTGCCGTCACCGTTCTGGTCGATCCAGATCACGTCGCCCGGCTGGGCCTGCTCGTAACCGTTCATGAAGGCGTAGCCCTTGGCGTTGTAGGCGTCGATCTGGGCCTGGTTCTGGAAGATGCCCTCGCTGGCGATACCGATGAAGTAACCGATCGGCTTGCCCGGCTCGGCACGGAAACCGTCTCCGTTGCGGACGTTCTCGGTGAGGATCTTCGCGTCACCGTGGATGATACCGTCGCTGTTGTTGATGTAGAGGACGGTGTTCTTGTTGTAGGAACCGTTGAGGCCGACGCTGTAGCGGAGGTCGCCGATATTGTCGTTCCAGTTGAAGCTGAGCTCGACACCGGCGTTGCGGACAGCACCACCGTTCATCGAGGACGCGTTGGCACCCTGGATACCCATCACCGGCGGCGTAACCAGCCAGTCCTTGGTGTCCTTGATGTACCAGTCGAAGATGACGCCGAGACGGCTCTTGAAGAAGCGGGAATCGAAGCCGATGGCCGTCTGCTCGGAGGTCTCCCAGGTGAGGTCGGGACGGGCGTAGTTGTCCGGATAGGCAGCCACGACAGGCGTTGCCTGGTCGTAGGAGAAGTTGTAGAAACCACCCAGGGAGATCGTACTGTTGTACTGGAAGTTGTCGATGCGGCAGTTACCGTTCTGGCCCCAGCTTCCGCGGATCTTGAAGAAGTTCAGCCAGCCCTTGGAGAACTCCATCCACGGCTCGGAAGAGACGACCCAGCCGGCGGATACGGACGGGAAGACACCCCATCTGTAGCCATGGGCGAAGTTGCAGGAACCGTCGGCGCGGATGATGGCCGTCACCATATATTTATCCTTGTAGCTGTAGTTGATACGGCCGAAGGCGGAGACGAGATCGTTGTAGGGGACGGTGTTGCCGCCGCCCATGCTCGCGTGCTCGTCGCTCGTGACCGCACCCTCGACAGAGCCGAGGTTGGCGGAATTCCAGGTGCCGAACTTGGTGGAGGAACGGGTGCCGTTGAGCTTCATGCCCCAGCCCGTGCCTTCGATGGAAGTACCGAGGAGTGCCTCGATGCTGTGGTCGCTGGCGAAGGTCTTCTTGTAGTTGGCCGTCAGTTCCCAGGTCCAGCTCGTCCGGACTTCCGCGCTTTGCGTCACGCTGTCGTAGTCCCTGTAGTTCGTGGAAGAGAGCTGATATTCAGGCGTGTATTCGCGCTTGTACTCGGTGTAGCCGCGGAAGCCGAAGGCGGTGCGGAGACGAAGCTCCTTGATCGGGTTGACTTCCAGATAGACGTTGCCCTGGACGCGGACGTTCTTGCCCTGCTTCTCGTCCAGGCCTGCCTGCTGCAGGAGGTTGACTTCGTCGTCTTTGACGAACCAGCCGTCGCGCAGCTGCTTGTCATAGGTATAGATCGAACCGTCGAGGTCGTAGGCGGGGAGGAGCGGGGTCTTGATCAGCATGTTGTGGACATCGCCGCCACGGCCGGCGACGTTCATGCCGCGGGAGCTCGTGATGGAGACCGTCACGTTCTCGCCGAGCTTGACGATGTCGCGGTTGTCTTTCTTCAGGATGGTGAATTCCGTGTTGGCACGGGCGGTGGTCCTGTCATAGAAGGTCGGCTTGGGGAGACCCAGGGTACCTTCCTGATAGGCCTTGGAGAAGCTGAACGAGTATCTGACTGCGTCGCTGCCGCCGCTCACGCCCACCACCAGGTTGTTGGTCGGGGCGTTGTGGTTGATGGAGGAGTTGAACCAGTCCGTACCGTCCCACTGACCCTGCTCCATCCAGCGCTTCTGCACGGGCATCAGCGCGTCGAGGTCGTAGTAGTGCTGGCCTTCGCGAATGGTGCCCTTGGCAATGTATTCGCGGTCGAGGAGGTCGAGGTATTCCGAAGCGGACACGACCTTGACGCCGTTGGTGTTCGGCTGCTGGAAGCCCATGTACGCGTCGAAGGTGACGGTCGCCTTCTTCTCGCCGCTCTTGCCCTGGCGCGTGGTCACGAGGACGACGCCGTTGGCGGCGCGGGCGCCGTAGATGGCGGCGGAAGCGGCATCCTTCAGGATGTCGATGGACTCGATGTCAGAGGGGCTGAGGTCCTCCAGGTGGCCGCCGGCCACACCGTCGATGACGACGAGCGGGCTGGCCGAACCGGTCGTGCCGAGACCTCGTACGGTGATCTTGTATTCCGCACCCGGCAGACCGCTGGACTGCACGATGTTGACGCCCGGGACGGAGCTGTAGAGGGCTCCGAGGGCGTTGGTCGTGTTCTGCTTCTGGATATCCTCTCCGGAAATGTTGATCGTGGCACCGGTGAGGAGTCTCTTCTTCTGGACACCGTAACCGATGACGACGGTCTCTTCCAGCATCTCGTTGTCCTCCTCGAGGACGATGTTGAAGACGCTCTGGTCGCCGACCGCGATGGTCTGGCCCTTGTAACCGATACTTTCGATGGAAATGGATGCCCCGGCGGGGACGCTCAGGGTGAAGGCACCGTCCAGATCGGTAGACGCGCCGATGCTTGGATTACCGACCACCATGACTGCGGCGCCGATGACCGGCAGTTTGTCGGTACCGACGATCGTGCCACTGATGGTGCGGTTCTGGGCGGAGGCCTGAAGCCCCCCTAACATAGTGGCCAGTATCATCAGGATACCAGTCACTCTCATCAGACTTTTTAGCATTTTTAGTTAGAATTAGAGTTATAGATTGGTTATAAGAAGTCTGTGTTACACGTTAGCAAATAAAAGCAGAGTCCGCCACAACTCCACCTGCGGGCGTTACATTTAGCTTGGGCTACGTTACGCGGTGTAACATTTCTCTTTCGGTATGTTACAGGCTTGCATGACTTTGCTTCAACTTCTGTTTCAGCGATGGCCCGAATCCCCCGCAGAAGAACGCCGGAGGGGGATAGCGCCGCCCCGGCGCAAAATAATAGATAAAATGGTTTCGGAGGAGAGGTAATATCAATGGACGGAGGCCGCAGGCCGACGCAGGGGAGCGCGAGGGGGAACGCCCCCGCGCTCATAAAGCAAAATAGGCACCTGCGTAAGCAAGTGCCTTTTTGTGTCTGGGTGACTCGACTTGAACGAGCGACCTCCTGGTCCCTAACCAGGTGCGCTACCAACTGCGCCACACCCAGATGCCCTCGAAAGGGAATGCAAAGATAGTCAAATTTTCGGAAAAGAAGCCTTTTCTGTCGAAAAATTTATTGATGTGCTTCGCGTAAAAGATCGAGGACGACTTTGACGGGGTTGAAGGTCTCGATCGGGACCTCGACGAAGAGGGTGTTCCAGTCGGACATCGAACCGTTCCAGAGGCCCGGGAGCTCGAGGGCGCGCAGCTCGCGGCCTTGGTAGCTCTTGCTGCTGATCAGGCCCGTTTCCTCATCGACATAGTCGAGGAGGTCGTATTTGCTGCCGTCTTCGCGGCGCAGGCAGCAGACCAGGTCCACCGGATTGAAATGCGTGGCGCCCTGCAGGGCTGCGACGGCCTGCGGGTCGTCCGGGTTGATCTGGGCGCCCTCGAGGATCTGCAAGGACGTGGCGCCGTCCTTGTCGCGGATGATGAAGGGGCCGCCGCCCGGCTCGCCGAGGTTCTTGACCATGCCGCAGACGCGGATGGGGCGGTCCAGCTTGGCGCGCAGCATTTCGGCGCGGTCGCGGCTGTCCTTCGGCTCCGGCAGCTCGATGCAGAGCTCGTCGCGCAGGAAGGCCTCGATCTCGTTGCAGAGTTCCTGGCATTCGGGCGTGGCGAAGGGATCGTCGAGATTCATCTTATATGCGGGGATGTAGGCGAAATCGTTCATGCTCCGGCGCATCTCCGTGAGCTGGTCCAGCGCGAAGATGTAGCCGCGGATGCGGTCGCGCAGCTCCAGTGCGCAGCCCATCAGGACCTTCTTCCAGCGGTAGGTCGTCGGCTGCATCCGCTCCACGCAGACGTTGTCGATGTTCTTGATGGACACAAGCTCGGCGTCCAGCGCGTTCAGGTTGTGGATGAGCGCGCCGTGGCCGGCGGGGCGGGTGAGGATCTCGCCGTCGTCCGTGCGGAAGGGGTTGCCGTCCGCGTCCACGGCCACCGTGTCGGTGTCCTTGGACTGGTAGGTGAACGTGATGTTGTATTTCACGCCGTAGCGCTGCTCATAGGTGCCCTTGACGTCGGCCAGCGCGGCCTCGAAGAGCGCGCGGTGTTCCGGGGAGATGGTGATGACGAGGTCCACGGTGCCGTCAGCGTTGCGCATGTAGGCCTGGCCCTCGACGAGGTGCTCCGCGAGCGCGGTGCGCGTCTCGTCCGGGTAGCGGTGGAATTTCAGCACGCCCTTGGGCTTCTTGCCGTAGTCGAGTCCCTCCTCGGTCAGCAGCTTGCGCGCCGTCTCGACCGGCTCGAACGGAGCCGTGCCGAACACTTCGGGGGTATAGAAGGGGAAATAGTTCAGGTGGGCGGCCAGCTGCTCCGTGGCGGCGTTGGGCGTGACCATGCCTGCATAGATGTCCTTGAACATGCGGGACGCGGCGCCGGAGGCCGGCACGAATTTGCAGCGGCCCCGGACCTCCGCCTCGTCCGCATAGCGGATGGCGGCGTCCTGCTCCGCTTCGTCCAGGATCCGGATTCCGCGCGCCGGCGTGGCCGGGGCGACGATTTTCAACCAGGGGAACCCTTTGCGGAAGCGCTTGAGCTGGGCATTCATTGTGGCTTTGTCCATAAGATGTCAGAATTTAAGTGGTTAAAAGTAGAATTCCCGGCGGTAGCGGTAATTCGTACGCAGTTCCGTGAAGCGGTCGGGCGCCATCCGGAACATGAAGTCGTCCGTGAAGATCGGGTAGTTGTACTGGATGACCGAGGCGATCTCGCCCTGCGTCTTGTCGTGGGCGTCGATGTGCACGGCCTGGTATTCGACGATCTCCGTGGTCGGGAAGAAATCATAGAGCGGGCTGAGCGAGAAGAAGCGCGCGACGGCACGGATGGCCATCGACGTGCCGATCTGCTTGCCCTGCAGCGTGTAGCCCGCGATGTGCGGCGTGGCGATGTCCACCAGGTTCAGCAGTTCGCGGTTGATGTCCGGCTCGTGGCACCAGGTGTCCAGGGCCACGGGACCGAGGCGGGGGATAGCGTCGATCAGGTCCTGCTCGACGACGAGTTCGCCCTGCGCGGTGTTGATGAAGAAGGCGCCGGGCTTCATCCTGGCGAAGAAGGAGGCGTCCGCCATCCCGCGGGTGGTGTCGTTGACGGGGATGTGCATCGTGATGATGTCCGAACCCTCGAGGACGGTGTCCAGGTCGTGGAATTCCGCCGGACCCTCCTTCTCGGCCCGCAGGGGGTCGTAGCGGAGCGTCTTGAAGCCCAGGGCCAGCGCCATTTCCTCGACGCGCGTGCCCGCGGCGCCGAGTCCGATGATGCCGACCGTGGCCCCCGTCAGGGGAATGCTCTTGCGCGAAGCCGTCCCGAAGAGGGCGGAGAAGACGTAGTTGGTCACGCCGCCGGCGTTGCAGCCGGAGGCGTTCTGCACGAAGATGCCGTGCTCCTTGCACCACGCCTGGTCGATGTTGTCCATACTCGCGGTGGCGGTGGCGATGAGCTTGACGGGAGTCCCTTCCAGCATCGCCGCGTCGCAGCGGGTACGGGTGCGGATGACGAGCGCGTCGGCATCCAGCAGGTCGGCGCGGACGATGTCCGGGCCGTCTTTATAGACCACTTCCGCGCCGAGCGGCTCGAAGACGCCCTCGGCGAAGGGAATGGCCCTGTCTATGACGAATTTCATTTCAGGATCAGTTCTTTGACGATGCCCACGCGGGCGTCGTCCTGGATAAACAACTCGTCCTGCGCAAGCAGGGCGTTGATTTTCTCGACGAGCGTGTCGCGCTGGAAGGAGAGCTGGCTGCGCACCACGGAGGAGTCCACCGTGATGTAGAGCTTGCCGTCGCGGAAGAAGCGGCGGACCGTGTAGCGGCCCGCGCCCGACGCGGCGTCCCAGGCGGCGAAAATGCGCTGGGTGTTGAGCCCGGCGGAAAGTTTGGCGGCCTTGAGGTATTCCTGGATGGCCTCGGAGAGGGAAACGGCGGTCTTGCGGGCGACTCGGCTCATTGACGGGGCGTAAAGACGCCTCCTGCCGCCTCGAAGTAGCTGCGGTCCGCGGTGAGCTGGTCCACGATGGACTCCGTGCGGACCTTGTTGGAATCGGACAGGAAGATCTGGCCGAATTCCTTGTCGGCGACCACGCGCAGGAGGTTGCCGACGCGGTTCATGTCAAGTTTGTCGAAGAGGTCGTCCAGCAGCATGATGGGCGGAAAGCCGCAGGCGGCCTTCATCACCTCGTACTGGGCGAACTTAAGGGCGACCAGGAAGGATTTCTGCTGCCCCTGCGAGCCGCAGCGGCGGATCGGGTGGCCGTCCATCGTGAAGAGGAAATCGTCGCGCTGGACGCCCGCGGTGGTGAATTTGAACACCTGGTCGCGGTCGCGGCGCTCGCGGAGGGTCTCTGCCAGGGGGCCTTTCTGCAGGTCGGAGCGGTATTCGATCCCGACCTGCTCGCGCCCGCCGGAAATCTCCGCGTAGTATTGCTGCACCACGGGCACGAGCCGCTCGCAGAAGGCGAGGCGCCGCTCGAAGATCGGCTGCGCCAGCACGGAGAGCCGCTCGTCGAAGGTGGTCAGCAGGTCTTCGTCCCACACGCCCGCCTTGAGCAGTTTGTTGCGCTGCAACAGCAAGCGGTTGTATTGCTGGACGTCGGCCAGGTAGGGCTGCTCCATCTGCGAGAGCACGGCATTGACGAATTTCCGGCGTTCGTCGCCGGATTCGCTGACCATCGCGATGTCCGCGGGGGACACCATCACGATCGGCAGCACGCCGATGTGCTCGGAGATGCGCGTGTAGGGCTTGTCGTCGCGCCGCACGCTCTTCTGGCCGCCGTCCTGGACGCGGACGCTGAAGCGCGCGGTGCTGCCGCCCGGCATCCCGTAGGTGCCGGACAGGGCGAAGGCGGACGTGCCGTGGCGGAAATTGAAGCGGTCGGAGGTGGAGAAGGCGCTCTTGGTCATCGACAGATACCAGATGGCGTCAAGCAGATTGGTCTTGCCTTCGCCGTTGCCGCCGCTGATGCAGTTGATGTTGGGCGAGAAGGCAAGTTCCTGCAATTGGATGTTGCGGAAGTCCTGTATGACGATCTTCTGTAATGTGGCCATTGTATTGCAAAGTTAAAGGATTTTTTCTAATTTTGCGGGCTATTTAGAAGCGAAAATCAAAATAATATCCAATATGGCTCAGAAAAATCAGAACGACAAGGAAGCCCTGCGGCAGGAGAACATCGAGCAGACCGTCTCCGCCACCGAGCAGTTCTACAACGACAACAAGAAAGTGATCTGGGGCGTCGTGGCCGCGGTCCTCGTGATCGGTCTCGGCATCCTCGCCTACAACAAATTCATCTACCAGCCGAAGTGCGCCGAGGCGATGCAGCAGACGTATCCCGCCGAGATGAACTTCCAGGAGGGTGAGTTCGAGCTCGCGCTCAACGGCGACGGCAACATCCTCGGCTTCGCCGACATCATCTCCGAGTACGGTGCCAAGGCCGGCAAGGCCGTCTACCTCTACGCCGGTATCTGCGAGCTGCAGCTCGGCAACAACGAGGAGGCCCTTTCCTACCTGAAGAAATACAAGGGCAAGGAGCCGATCCTGGCTGCCCGCGCCAAGGCTTGCGAAGGAGACGCCTACGTCGCCCTCGGCGACTACAACGCCGCCGTCCGCGCCTACAAGGCCGCCGTCGCCACCGCCGACAACATCTTCGCCCCCGCCTACCTCCTCAAGGAGGGCTCCGCCTACGAGGCCCTTGGCCAGAAGGCCGAGGCCCTGGCCTGCTACAAGACCATCGAGAGCGACTACCCGTCCTCCCTCGAGGCTTATGAGATTGCCAAGAACATCGCCAGAGTCGCCGAATAATTATGGGAAGAGCATTTGAATTCCGCAAGGAGCGCAAGCTGAAGCGCTGGGGCCACATGGCCCGTACGTTCACCAAGCTCGGTAAGGAAATCACCATCGCCGTCAAGCAGGGCGGCCCTGACGTGACCGGCAACCCGCGCCTCCGCGCCCTCATGGCCGAGGCCCGTGCCGAGCAGATGCCGAAGGAGAATATCGAGCGCGCCATCAAGAAGGCCACCGAGAGCAAGCAGGGCGACTTCAAGGAGATCATCTACGAAGGTTTCGGTCCCTACGGTATCGCTTACCTCGTGGAGGCCGCCACGGACAACAACACCCGCACCGTGGCCAACGTCCGCAGCTACTTCAACAAGTGCGGCGGTTCCCTGGGCACCACGGGTTCCGTGAGCTTCATGTTCGACCGCAAGTGCACGTTCCGCGTCAAGGAGAAGGAAGGCGTCGACCTGGAGGAGCTCGAGCTCGAGCTCATCGACTTCGGCGTGGAGGAGCTCTTCCGCCAGGAAGAGGAGGACAAGGACGGCAACGTGACGCCCGTGATCGTGATGTACGGCGACTACAGCGCCTACGGCCAGATCCAGAAATACATCGAAGAGAACGGCTACGAGCTCATCTCCGGTGGTTTCGAGCAGATCCCGAACGTCGACCTCAAGGAGGTCACCGACGAGCAGCGCACCACCCTCGACAAGCTCACCGGCATGCTCGAGGATGACGAGGACGTGACCAACGTCTATACTACGATGAAGCCCGCCGAAGAGTAATTCGTCGAAGAAAACAGCCGATTCGTCGAAAAACCGGACCCGTCAAGGTCCGGTTTTTCTATTTTTGCCCCTGCAAGCACGCAACATCTTAACACCAAAACGATGCATAAAAAATTTCTTTCAATGATCCTCCTGCTTGCGACAGCGGCGGGAGTGGCGATGGCTCAGGACGGACAGCGCTACGGCATCAAGTCCGGCATCCTGACCCAGAAGTCTGAAATGGGCGAGACCACCGTCTATTTCGACAATTATGGCGCCCTCGAGGCCCAGAAGATGAAGATGAACTTCATGGGCAACGAGATGGACATGACCATTCTCCGCAAGGATGGCAAGACCTACATGATCAACGCTTCCGAGAAGCAGGTCCAGGAAATGCCCGGCGGCGGTATGGGTGGCAACGACATCAACTTCCTGAACCTGACCGATGCCGTCAAGTCCGCCAACAAGATCAAGGAAGTCGGCAAGGAGACCGTCCTGGGCCGTGAGTGCACCAAGTACACGGTCGAGGCCTCCCAGATGGGTATGACGATGACGCAGACCGTGTGGGTCTGGCAGGGCATCGCGCTCAAGACCCTCACCGACGGTGGCCAGTTCACCTTCGGCAACGAAGCCGTCAAGCTCGAAGAGAATGTCGAGATCCCGGCCTCCGTGTTTGAAATCCCCAAGTTTTAATTATAAAGATTAGTTTATAGGATAAATTTAAGTTTAACCAAACGCTCCGAAAAGTAAAGGGCAGCCTTCACAGGTTGCCCTTTACCGTTTGTCAGTATAGCTAATTGTTTAATCAGTTCTTCGGTTTCTTGATCGAACCGACGCCGCGCACGCTGGTGCTCACGTCGGGGCATTCCAGCTTCTCGGCGTCGATGTCGCCGGCGCCGCTGATGGTCAGGCTCGCGTTGCCGGCCTTGCCGGCCAGGGTCGCGTCGCCCGCACCGTTGATGGCCACCTGGAGGTAGTCGCAGTCGAGTCCCTTGATATCCGCGTCGGCGGCGCCGTTGACGGTCAGGACGGCCTCGTTCGCCTGCAGGCCGGAGATGTTGATGTCGCCGGCACCGTTGAGCGTGGCGCTGAAGTTGAGGGCGGTGATGCCGTCCGGGGCGTTGAAGTCCACGGCACCGTTGAAACTCAGCTGCTCGATGACCGGGCTCGAGACCTTGACGGAGATGAGTTTCTTGAGGTTGGTGATGCGGTAGAGGTTGGACTTGATCTCCAGGACACCGTTCTCATTGGTGACGGTGATGTGGTCGAGGACATTGTCCGGGCCGTAGATCGTGACTGCGCAATCGCCGGGGGTGTAGTCGATCTTGCCGGGGAGGTTGCTCTTCAGGCTGTGGAACTCGCCGGTCGTCTCGTTGCGGGTGATATAATTGTCGCTGGCCTTGATGCGCTCGGCGGACTTGCCGCCGAGCGTAAAGCTGTTTTCGAATTCTTCCGCCGCCTTGTCGGAGATGCGAATGAAGCGGCAGGAGGGGAGGAGGAGCAGCGCCGCGGCTGCGAGGATGTATGTGATCTTTTTCATTGTCAGGTCTTTTGATTAAATATATTGTTTGAGGTCGATGCCCAGCAGGGTGGCCCGGTTGACGAAGAGCGGGAGCTCCTCCTCGATGAATTTCCGGCGCTCCGTGTCGCCGATCACTTCGATGGCGTCGTCTGCGACGAAGAAGCCGATACCGCGCTGGTTGTAGATGACCTTGCGGTCAGTGAGAATCTCGTAGGAACGGGCGACGGTATTGGGGTTGACCCCGATCTGTGCACCCCATTCCCGGACCGAGGGGATGCGCCCGCCGGGTTTGAACTCCCCGGAGAGGATCCGCTCGCAGAGGTTGTCCGCAATCTGGATGTAGATGGGTTTGTTGCTATCGAATTCCATGTTTTCAATGTTTAAGTGTGCGGATGCGGTAGTACATTCCACCCAGGATGAGTCCCAGCGTTACGATGAAGGAGATGTTCATCGTCCAGTTTGCGGCCTGGACGGCGCCGGTGACCGTGTCGTAGTGCTCAAGCCAGTTGAAGTACACATTGACTCCGTCGAAGCCGATGATGATCATCATGATGGTGGACAAAAGGAAGCTGAATCCCAACAGGCAGAGGATGGTCTTGGCGATCTTGCTCTTTTTGAAGACGATGGCGCCGAGGGTGAAGAGCAGGATGGATTCGCACCATTCCACGAACATATAGCCTGCGAAGTTGAAGCTGATGCCGACTTCCGCCATGGAGTCCTTGGCTTGCTGGAGCGGGATCAGTTCATAGACGCGTGCGCCGTAGGCCGTCGGGAAGATGAGGCTCATCAGGGCGTCGCTGGCGATCTGCAGGCCGAAGAGGACGAGCGGAACGGCGATGCAGACGACCAGGCTCATGGAGAGCCATTTCTCCAGGGTGGAGGCCGGAAGCATCAGGAAGTTGGAGCCGGCTTTCTTTTCGGTCAGGTGGCCGTAGATCTTGGCGCCCGCACCGAGGGTGGTGACGAAGGCGACGACGCCGATCTGGACATATTTGGGCACCATACCGATCGTCGTGACCTGCTGCGTGAAGATCAGGCTGAAGAGTTGGACGACGAGGAAGATGGCGATGGGCAGGCAGCCCAGGATCAGCAGACTGAGCCCGTAGTTGTTCTTCGCGTTGCGGAGATCATACAGGAAATAATTGCCGAAGCGCTTGAAATCGAATACGTTATTCATTGCTGAAAAGTTTTTTGACAAGGTCTTTGTGCTTGTGGACGGTGTTGAAGAGAGCCTCGATGTTCACCTTGCTGTCGGCCTTCTCCGTGTTGGGGAGGACCTGGATGAAGCCGCCGGGCAGTTGCTCGGAGTAGAGGGCCTCGGGATGCAGGGTGGTACCGTAGTCGAAGTAGAACTTCTCGGAGATCTGCTCGATGGTGGCGTTGAGGAGGACGTCACGGCGATCCAGGATGATGATCGGATCGATGATGTTCTCGAGGTCGCGCACCTGGTGGGTGGAGATCACGATGGTGCTGTCTTCGGCGGTGTATTTCATCAGGGCGGAGCGGAACTGGGCCTTGGACGGGATGTCGAGGCCGTTGGTGGGCTCGTCGAGATAGAGGTAGCGGGTGCCGCAGGCGAGGGCGAAGGCGATGTAGGTCTTCTTGAGCTGACCTGCGGACATCGCGTTCATCTTCTGCGTCGGGCACACTTCGAATTCGCGAAGGATGCTTTCGAACTTGTTGAGATCGAAGTTCGGCCAGAAGATGCCCGTGGCCTTGGCCCAGCTGATCGCCTTGTCGTTGACCGCGGCGACCTCGTCGGGGAGGTAGTACTGGTCCTGCAGCAGGGAAGGCTGGCGGTCCCAGGGATTCTGACCGTCCGCCTGGATCGTTCCGGTCTGGGTCTTCTTCAGACCGCAGAGGAGAGTCAACAGCGTAGTCTTGCCGACGCCGTTTTCACCGAGCAGGCCATAAATCCTGCCGGGCTTGAGTTCCATCGAGATGTTTCGGAGGACCTCATTTTTGCCGTAGCTGAACGCTAAATTCTGGATTTTTATCATCGCTTTGTAGTGTATTAGTTCAATAGTACACCACAAAGGTACGAGAAAAAATTAAACTTCCAAATTTTTTCGCAAAATTTTTTTCAACATTTCCCGGATCATTTTCTAACATGCGCCCGCGCGCGCTTCCTATTATCGCTAAGCGATGACGAAGTAGACTTTGGGAGGGATGAAGCGAAGCGGAACCTTCCCGCGGCGAGCTGCCACTGCCGGGAAAAGCAGGATGATTACCGGAGGGGACGGTGGGCGGCGGCGCGGGCGGCGCGTTCGGCGGCGAGGATGGCCGGACGGTCGGCGGGGTCGGTGCAGGCGTCCAGGAAACGCTCCCAGATGAGCTGGACGGCGGAATCGGCGGGGTGGACGAGGTCGTCGGCGTAGAAACGGTAGTCGCGGAGTTCGTCCAGGAGGATCTCGTAGGCCGGGAAGTATTCGACGCGGCCGGGGAATTCGGACAGGACCTGCTGCACGGCGAGGTGCAGGGTGGATTTGGAGAGGGTGTTGGCGTGGGCGCCGTCGCCGAGGTGCCGGATGGGGGAGACGGTGAAGAGGAACTGCCGGTCCGGATGCGCCTCGACCAGCCGGCGCAGGAGCGCGGCGCAGGCGTCGACGGGCAGGAGTTCGTGCGCGAATTCGCGCGCGGGCCGCTTGAGGCAGTTGGCGACGACCGGCTGGCCGGGCCGCTCCAGCGCCCGCCAGACGCGCGCGGTGCCGAGCGTCACGAGGACGCGGCGGCAGCCGGCCCAGGCCGCGGCATCCGCCGCGAGGGCCGCGTTGGCCGCGTCGAGGAACGCCTCCGGCGTGGGGCGCGCAAAGCGCGTGTGGTGCGAGAAACTGCAGACGAGCCCCGCGCCTGCGCCCATCTCCACGCACTCGTCGGCCGTGAACGGCTGCGCGCTGTCGAGGCGCTCCACGGCGGCGGCGACCGACGCCGGGTTGTACAGCGTCCCGAAGGGATTGCGGAGCACGTCGAAACCGGCCGCGGCGAGCCTTTCGCCGATCGAATCGGCGAAGCAGCTTCCCAGCACACAGATGCGCTCCTTGCGCGAAAAAGGCTGCAATTTCCCGCAGCAGACCTCGGTAAACAGTTTCATATTCTGTTGCAAATTTACTAAATTCGCACATTATGAAACACAGAATACGTCCGTTTGTTTTCGCCCTGTTCCTGCTGGCTGCATCCTGCACGCCGCAGACACACACACTGCATATCGTCACCACCGGTGACGTCCACGGCAACTGGTTCGACGAACCCTATGTCGAAGGCCAGTCCAACAAGACCAGCCTGATGTCCGTCCACGCCTGGGTGGACAGCCTCCGCCGCGCCGTCGGAGCGAAGAACGTCCTCCTCCTCGACGCCGGCGACTGCCTGCAGGGCGACAACGCGCCGTACTACTACAACTACGTCGACACCACCGGCGAGCACCCCTTCGTGTCGCTGGTCTCGTATATGAAATACGACGCCGTCGCGGTGGGCAACCACGACATCGAGACGGGCCATCCCGTCTATGACAAGGTCGCCGCGCAGCTCGCCGCGCACGGGATTCCCTTCCTGGGCGCCAACGCCGTCCGCACCGACAACGGCGAACCCTACTTCCAGCCCTACCAGGTCTTCCGCCGCGCCGGCCTCAAGGTGGCCGTCCTCGGCCTGACCAACCCCAATATGAAGGCCTGGCTCTCCGAGCCCATCTGGAGCGGCATCGACTTCCAGTCGCTGCTCCCGTGTGCGCAGGAATGGGTCGACCGCATCCGCGCGAAAGAGCATCCTGACGTGATGGTCGTCCTGACCCATTCGGGCGTCGGCGACGGCGACGGCCAGATGCTCGAAAGCCAGGGTCTGGACCTGCTCGCGACGCTCCGCGGCGTCGACGTGCTGGTCTGCTCCCACGACCACCGCCCGGCCATCGCCGACCGCGACGGCCTCTGGATGATGGACGGCGGCGCCCGTGCGGGTAACGTCGGCCACGCCGTGGTCGAGGTGTCCCGCGACAAGGGCCGCAGCGTGCAGGCGGAATTCGTCCGGATGGACAAGAACAAGGTGGACGCCGCGATGAAGGCGCATTTCCGCCCGGTCTTCGACACGGTCCGCGCCTTCACGATGCAGCCGGTCGGCCTGCTGGCGGCGGAGCTCCGCACCCGCGACGCCTACTGCGGCATGAGCGACTACGTCAACCTCATCCACACCGTCCAGCTCGGCGTCCCCGGCGTCCAGCTGTCCTTCGCGGCGCCGCTGACCTTCGACGGCACCGTCAAGGCGGGGGAGGTGATCTTCAACGATATGTTCACGATCTATCCCTATGAGAACCAGCTCTATGTGGTGAAGCTGAAAGGTTCCGAGATCCGCGACTACCTCGAATATTCCTACGACAACTGGATCCAGACGCCCGGCGGGCACGTCCTGCGCATCATCGATACGCCCGACCCGCGCACCGGCGCCGACCGCTGGTCCTTCGAGAACCGCTCCTACAACTTTGATTCGGCCGCCGGCCTGGTCTATACCGTGGACGTGACGCGTCCGGCGGGCAGCCGCGTGCAGATCAAGTCCCTGGCCGACGGCAGCGCCTTCGACCCGGAGGCCTGGTACAACGTCGCGATGACCTCATACCGCGCGAGCGGCGGCGGCAACCACCTGTTCGCCGGCGCCGGCCTGACCAAGGAAGCGTCCGAGGAGCGCATCGTCGCGCGCTATCCCGAGATCCGCGAGCTGGTCTACCAATACTTCAAGCAGCACGGCACCGTGGATGCCGTGCTGGTCGGGGACCGTTCCGTGATCGGAGAATGGCACTTCGTGCCGGAGAAGGTCGCCGGGCCGCTGATCGCCCGGGATATGGAACTTATCTTCTGAACCCTTTGAGACGTTGCTGCAGGGAACCGTCCACAGCCATCTTCATCATCTTGCGGGTCTGCTCGAACTGCTTGAGCAGCTTGTTGACGTCCGCCACCGTGGTGCCGGAGCCTTTCGCGATGCGGTTGCGGCGGGAGCCGTTGATGCACTCGGGGTGCTCCTTCTCGTAGGGAGTCATTGAGAGGATGATGGCTTCGGTAGGCTTGAATGCGTCGTCCGGGATGTCCACGTCCTTGAGCATCTTGCCCACGCCCGGCAGCATGCCGGCCAGATCCTTCATATTACCCATCTTCTGGACCTGCTGGAGCTGGTTGTAGAAATCATCCAGCGTAAACTGATTGTGTGCAATCTTCTTCTTGAGGGCCCGTGCTTCTTTCTCATCATACTGCTCCTGGGCCTTCTCCACGAGGGAGACCACATCGCCCATTCCGAGAATTCGGTCTGCCACGCGGGCCGGGTAGAATATGTCGAGGGCCTCCATCTTCTCGCCGGAACTGACGAACTTGATGGGCTTGCCGGTGACGGCCTTGATCGAGAGCGCCGCACCGCCGCGGGTGTCGCCGTCCATCTTGGTCAGGACGACACCGTCGTAGTCGATGGCCTCGTTGAACGCGCGGGCGGACTCGACGGCATCCTGGCCGGTCATCGCATCCACGACGAAGAGCGTCTCCGTCGGTGAAACGGCCTTGTGCAGGGTGGAGATCTCCTCCATCAGCTCCTGGTCCACCGTGAGGCGGCCGGCCGTATCCACGATCACCACGCTGTAGCCCTGCTGGCGGGCATACTGGATGGCGTCTTTCGCCACCTTCACGGGATCCTTCTCCCCGTCCTGGGAATAGACCTCGACCCCGACCTGGGCGCCCAGCGTCTTGAGCTGCTCGATGGCGGCCGGACGGAAGGTGTCGCAGGCGGCGAGCAGGACCTTCATCCCGCGCTTGCTCTTGACGTGCAGGGCGAGCTTGCCGCTGAACGTCGTCTTACCGGAACCGTTGAGACCGGCGACGAGGACGACGGCGGGGGAGCCCTTGAGGTTGATTTCCGCATGCTCGGAACCCATGAAGTCGGCCAGCTCGTCGTGGACGATCTTGACCATCATCTGCTGCGGCTTGACCGCCGTCAGCACGTCGGATCCCAATGCCTTTGCCTTCACGCGCGCACAGAAATCCTTGGCCACGCGGTAGGACACGTCCGCGTCGAGCAGCGCCCGGCGGATCTCCTTGACGGTCTCGGCCACATTGACTTCCGTGATCTTCCCTTCGCCCTTCAGGATTTTGAAGGAGCGTTCCAGTCTGTCAGACAAATTCTCGAACATATAGCATGCAATTTAGGACTGCAAAGATAATCAAAATATGAGAAAACTATTTAGAAAACTGTTCCCCTGCGCCGGCTTCTCCGCTTCGCAGAAAATGCTTTTCGGCCGCATTGAGAGGGCGGTCGAACATTGGGTCTGGGAAAAAGGCTTCACCCGGCCCCTGGCCACGGTCGCCGAGGTGGCGGCCGACATCGGCATCCCCGCCGACCAGCTCAACGTCTTCGTCCGCCTGCACACGCGGATGACCGTCCTCGCCTGGCGCAAGACGCTCCGGATCCGGGAAGCCCGCAACCTGCTGGTGGCCTTTCCCGACCTGCCGCTCTCGACGATCGGCGAGATGGTCGGGATCGACGACAAGTCCAACTTCAAGCGGCAGTTCGCCGAAGTGGTGGGGATGTCGCCACGGGAGTGGCGGGAGAAGCACCGGAGACGGTTCTAGGCGCTTTCTTTGGCGGTCAGGCTGCGGATGGCGTCCGCGAGGAGCTTGAGCGTGTTGACCAGGATGACGGCCGCGATCACGAGGCTGATCACCGGGTCGATCACGTGCAGGCCCGTCCGGCTGATGACGATGCCGGCGATCACGACGCCCAGCGAGAGCAGGGAGTCCGCGGCCATATGCAGGAAAGCGGCGCGCGTGTTGATGTCGCCCCGGTGGCGCATCAACAGCCACGCGCTCACGCCGCTGACCAGGATGCCCGCGGCGGCCGTCCAGGAGACGACGGCGCCGTCCACGGGCGCCGGTTCGGCGAATTTGCCGACGGACTCGATGCCGATCATCACCACGGCGAACAGCAGCACGGCCGTGTTGACCAGCGCGATGAGCGCGGAGATGCGGCGCGCGTCCGCGGCCGGGCGCCGCGCCAGGCGGAAGCCGACGAGCGCGAGGACCAGCATCAGGACGTCCAGGAGTTTATGTCCGGCGTCGGAGACCAGGCCGAGCGAATGGCTGGTCCTTCCGAGGATGAATTCCAGGATGACGAAGGCGAAATTGAGGGCGATGGCGACGCCGTACGCCTTCTGCAGCGGGCGGCTGCCGGCGTCGGCGGGGCCGTCCAGGTGGAAGTGGGAGTGACTCATAGTCAAACGGTTTGCATTAGAAGCGCCAGCCCAGACCGGCGGTAATCTTGTAGGGATGGGCGTGCGAATACTCGCTCTCGTAGTTGATGATGTCGAGGATGCTGTATTTCGCGCCCACGTTGAGCTGCAGGCCGCATTCGAATTCGTAGCCGAACATCACGCCGAAGCCGGCGTGGGTGTCGCTGAGCGCGTAGCGCGGCCGCCCCGTGACTTCGTCGGTGGAGACGATGCGCTTGTACGGGGTCACGAAATCGCGGTCGCCCGGACACCAGGTGTCGAAGGTGAAATGGGTATAGGGGCCCGCGCCGATCCGGAGGTAGCCGGACTTCAGCGGGAAGCGGCCGACCAGGTAGAAGGGGATGTCCAGGCCGAAAAGGCGCACGTCCTTGAGGTTGGACACGTTGCGCTTGTGCCAGAACAGGAATCCGGGATCGTAGTCCGTGGCCACGTAGCTGCCGTTCTGGATGGCGAGGACCACCTGGACCTCGACCAGGACCTGCCGCGTCAGGTGGTAGTCGACGAAGACGCCGGCCTCCGCGCCGAAGGCGGGGTAGGCGGACATCCGGGATTCGGCGATGTACATCGACTCGCCGGAATAGTTGCTTTGCAGCAGGGCGCCGATGTGGACTTGCTTGTATTTCAGGCTGTCGGCATCCTGCGCGCGCAGCGGCTGCGCGCAGATGAGTCCCAGGAGGATAAGCGGTATTAGTCTTTTCATGGCACTTCGTCTAAATGGTGAAGCGGAAGGAGATCTTGAAAGCGTGCTTCTCCGCCTCGCTCAGGCCATCCGTGTAGCTGATTCTGCGAATATAGTCAATCCTGATGAATTTGAAAATGTTTTCCAAACCGACGGAATATTCCATATACGGCACCTTGGTCATCATCCGCGTCCCGTCGGGCAGGGCGTAGAGGCCCTCGGCGCCGAAGAGCGGATTGTTCTTCTCGGAGAGCGAGCCGGTGATGGCGCGGAACGAGACGACCTCGCGGAGCTTGAGCTTGTTGATGAGCGGGATGCGGTTGAGGATCCAGCCCTTGAGGTAGTAGGTGGCGAAGAGCTCGGCGTACTGGTCCATTACGAACTCCATCGGCTTCATCAGGTTGAAGGCATCGCCGACGAGCAGGATGGACGGGTTGGCGTTGGGCGCGAAGAGCTTCGGGAGCGGGACGCGGTTCCAGATGAAACCGGTCGAGACCGAGGCGTCGATGTGGCCGAAGGAAGACAGCCAGATGCGCTTCTGCGCGGAGAACTCCGTCTTGTTGTAGAAGAAGCGGTTGTCGAACCAGCCGGCCGTGTGCGTCAGGCTGACGATCGGGGCGTCCTTCGCCAGGGTGATGGGCGACTCCTTGCCGAGGCGGTTGGAGAAGAGCGGCTCGCCGGGGGCGAAACGCAGGCGCACGGTCCAGCCGAAGTCGTTGAAGGCATTCACGGGCGACAGCGTGCCGTCGGCGCCGAAGCGCTGGTAGGAGAGCGTGCCCGTCGGGACGACGTGGTCGAAACGCAGGTAGGTGTTGACGGAGAAGCGCGACAGCCATTCCCGCTCATAGCGGACCTGGAAACGGGAAACGTACTGCAGCGGCTGCGGCCGGAAGGCGGACATCAGGAGGTTGTCCCGGTCGAGGAGCGAGAAGCTCTGGCCCGGGGCCTCGATGTCGTAGCTGGCCGTAATCGAGAGGTTGTTGCGCAGCGGCTCGAAGGGATGGAACTCCTTCGGCGTGAAGCTGTGGATATAGGTCAGTTCGCCCTTGACCTGGCGGTCCCGGAAACCGTAGGCCACGTAGCCGTTCAGGAAATTCTTCTTGTTGAGGTTGGCCGTGGTCATACCGCCGAGGCGGACGCGGACGCCCTCGTGCGTGTTGTAGTGGAGCATATTGGTGACCGGGCCGATGTCGAACTTGCTCTTGGCGCGGTCCTGCGGGTTGGCCATCCGGTCCATCGGCGTGGTCGGGAAATACTCCGAGGCCAGCGACTCGATGGTGTTGGCGAGGCGGCGGAAGCTCGGCACGGCGTAGATGTCCGTCATCAGGCTGTCCAGGATGGACTCCTTGCCGGTGAGGGGCACGGGACGGCGCTCGTTCCACCATTCGTCCGGACGCCACCAGTCCGCGTTGGCCAGGACCTCGTCGGGCTGGCTCAGCAGGCTGTCGGGGACGTGGGTCTCCGTGAAATCATAGCCGTCGTGGACGATCTTCTTGTGCGCATAGAGCTCCCGCATCCACTTGAAGATGTAGAAGCGGGCGTAGGTGTTCTTCTCCTTGGAGGCCCAGGTGCCGTTCTCCGTCTTCTCGTAGGTCTCCTCGATCGCCAGGTTGCTGACGAAGTTGAGGTTGATGTGGGCGGGGATGCCCAGGGAGTACTTCTTGACGGCGTAGGTGCTGTCGTTGACGACGTAGAGGTGTCCGGTGAAGCTGAAGCTCTCGCTGTTGAACGGCACGAAGGTCAGGTCGATGCATTCGACGCCGTCCACCTGGAGCGTGTCGGAGATGTAGTACTTGTAGTAGGTCGTGGCCAGCGAGCTGGAGAGCGGGCTGACGAAGCGGTTCAGCAGCACCTCCATATTGTCCTCGTAGATGTCCGAGTCGGCGAAGATGGCGCGGATGTTCGTGCCGAATCCGCCGGCGTCGAGCGGCTCGTCGAGACCGAGGCTGCGGCGGCGCTCCACCCACGTGCGGGTGCGCTTGGGATCGCGCTGGAACCAGGTCGTGGAGAGATTCTCGCGCAGCGAGACGGTCAGCACGGGCGTCTGCTTGAACTGCGCCGTGTCCACGTATTTCTCCATGAAGCGGAACTTGTTCCAGAAGCGGCTGCTGTCAAAGTTGACGTCGAACTTGTCCAGGGACATGATCAGCTTCTCGTAGTTGTCCACCTTGTAGCCCGGGGTGGACTGGACGCGGTTTTCCTCCTTGTGGGCGATGACGTTGCGGACCAGCTCCACGGCCGGGTTGCCCCGGCGGCGATAGACGCGGTCGCGGCGGCGCTTGGGCTTCACGATCACGGCCTGGATCCCGTAGGTGTCGGGATTCATCTTGATGTGCGCGTCGCGCGTCGTCGTATTCGGACGGATGTTGAAGATGTAGGTCTCATAACCCATCATCAGGAAACTGACATTGGAATAGGAACCGGCGCCTTCGAGCGTGAAGGCGCCCTCGAGGTCGGTCATCGTGCCGATCTGCGTGCCGGGGAAGATGACCGAGACATAGGGAAGGGGCTCACCCGTCTTGGCATCCGTCACGACGCCCTGTACACGGGTTTGAGCGACGGCGCCGACCGCCGTCATCAACAGCAAAAATATAAGTGCGTATCTTCTCATCAAAAAAGCTTTACGGGCGGGGGTCGCCGAAAAAGTCCGCAAAGATACGAAAAAAGCGGGAATTACCCGCTTTTTTCTATTAATTTTCAATAATTTACTACTTTTTACCGCAGAGCGCGCATTGCGTTGAGGACGGCGAGGACCGTCACGCCGACGTCGGCGAACACCGCCATCCAGAGGGTGGCGAGGCCGCAGGCGGCCAGCGCGAGCACCAGCAGCTTGACGCCGACGGCGAACCAGAGGTTCTCGCGGGCGATGCGCAGCGTGCGGCGCGCAATGCGCACGGCGGCAGCGACTTTGGACGGCTTGTCGTCCATCAGGACGACGTCCGCGGCCTCGATGGCGGCGTCGGAGCCGAGCGCGCCCATCGCGATGCCGAGGTCGGCGCGGGCGAGCACGGGGGCGTCGTTGATGCCGTCGCCGACGAATGCGAGCGTGCCTTCGCCCAGCAGGGCCTCCACGCGGGCGACCTTGTCGGCGGGCAGGAGCCCGGCGTGGGTCTCGTCCAGCTTGAGCTGGGTGGCCACGGCCTTGGCGACGGCCACCTGGTCGCCGGTCAGCATCACGGTCTTGCGGATGCCGGCGGCGTGCAGGTCGGCGATGGCCTGCGCCGCGTCTTCCTTGATGCGGTCGGAGATGACGATGTGGCCGGCATAGCCGCCGTCCACGGCCACGTGGACGATGGTGCCCGTGTGGTGGCAGGGCCGCCAGGCGGCGCCCACCTGCGTCATCAGCCGGTCGTTGCCGACCGCGACGGTGTGGCCTTCGACGGTGGCCGTCAGGCCCTTGCCCGCGAATTCGCGGATGTCCGTGACCGCGCAGCCGTCCTGCTCGTCCGGGTAGGCCCGCAGCAGCGCCTGGGCGATCGGGTGCGTGGAGTGGCGCTCCACGTGGGCGGCCAGGTGCAGCAGTTCGCGCTCGTCGAGCGCGTCGGGGTGCACGGCCGTGACGGCGAAGACGCCTTCGGTCAGCGTGCCCGTCTTGTCGAAGACGACGGTGCGCACGCGGGAGAGGGTGTCCATAAAGGCGGAACCCTTGATGAGGATGCCCTTTTTGGAGGCGCCGCCGATGCCGCCGAAGAAGGTGAGCGGCACGGAGATGACCAGCGCGCAGGGGCAGGAGACCACCAGGAACATCAGCGCCCGGTAGATCCAGGTCGCCCATGCGCCCGTGAAGAGGGGCGGGATGACGGCCAGCAGCAGCGCCAGGCCGACGACGATGGGCGTATAGATGCGCGCGAAGCGCGTGATGAAATGTTCGCTGTGCGACTTGTTCTCCGCCGCGTGCTCGACCAGTTCGAGGATGCGCGAGGCGGTGGATTCGCCGAAGGCCTTGGTGGTGCGCACGCGCAGCACGCCGCTGAGGTTGACGCAGCCGGACAGGATCTCGTCGTCCGGGCGGACGCTGCGCGGCACGCTTTCGCCCGTCAGGGCGACGGTGTCCAGCGAGGATTCGCCTTCGAGCACGACGCCGTCCATCGGGACCTTCTCGCCGGGTTTGACCAGGATGGTCTCGCCGACGGCGACCTCGTCCGGGGCGACGGTCAGCAGCTGCCCGTCGCGCTCCACGTGCGCGGCGTCGGGCCGGATGTCCATCAGATGGGCCACGGAGCGGCGCGAGCGGCCTTCCGCGATGCCCTCGAAGAGCTCGCCGACCTGGAAGAAGAGCATGACGAAGACCGCCTCCGGGAATTGCGACTCGGCGCCCGGCAGGAAGCCGATGGCGAGCGCGCCCAGCGTGGCGACGCTCATCAGGAAGTTCTCGTCCAGGGCCTCGCCGTGCGCCAGGGCCTCGGCGGCCTCCTTGAGCGTGTCCAGGCCGACCAGGAGGTAGGGGACCATATAGAGGAGCAGGTACTGCCAGGTGGCCCATTCCGTCTTCTTCTCGACGACGATGGCGGCCGCCAGCAGGACGGCGGCGACGACGATCTTGACGATGGCGTGCCGCGGGCTCTCCTCTTCGTGGTGGTGTTCGTGGTGATGATGATGTTCGTGTGCCATATCTGTTTCCGTTTTGTTTCCTGCTGCAAAGGTAGGGGCTCCCGGGTGCAACCGGGTTGCAAATATTCGCATTTGTTCCTATATTTGTCCTGCCTTAACCAAGTTAACCGTTAATAGCAACAAAACTTATGTCCTTACGCTTTTTCAAGCCCGCCATTCTGGCGGCCACGCTCTGCCTGTCACTGGCAGCTTCCGCACAACCTGCACTCAAACCCTGGAAAAAGGGAGGTCTCGAGACCGGTCAGTATCGAAACGTTTTTGCCGAGATGGGCTACCCGCAGGCCGAGATCGACGCCCGCCTGGAGAAGATCTACCAGGAGGTGTTCTGCGGCCCTGACAAGGTTTATTTCGAAGTGGGGGACGATATGGCTTATATCTCCGACGTCAAGAACCGCGACGCCCGCACCGAGGGTATGTCCTACGGCCTGATGATCGCCGTCCAGCTCAACAAGAAGGACGTCTTCGACCGCCTGTGGCGCTGGAGCAAGAAATATATGCAGCACCAGGACGGCCCGATGAAGGGCTATTTCGCCTGGAGCCTCAATCCCGACGGCACGCACCGCGCCGAGGGTCCCGCCTCCGACGGCGAGCTCTATTTCGTGACCTCGCTCATCTTCGCCTCCAACCGCTGGGGCAACGACGGCTCGATCAACTACCTCGCCGAGGCGCAGAACATCCTCAACCAGTCCTGGGCCAAGGACGGCACGGACGGCATCAAGCCGTTCATCGACAAGGAGACGCACCTGATCACCTTCACCCCGGAAGGCCGCGGCGTGGGCTACACGGATCCGTCCTACCACCTGCCCGCTTTCTATGAGGTCTGGGCCCGCTGGGCCAACGACGGCCGCGCCGACTTCTATCTTGCCTGCGCGCAGGCGAGCCGCGAGTATCTCCACAAGAGCATCGACCCGCAGACGGGCCTGAACGCCGACACCAACAACTTCGACGGTTCCTTCATCGAGTCCCCGGCCTTCTTCGGCCGCCGGATGAAGCCGGCTTTCCGCTTCGACTCCTGGCGCGTCCCGATGAACATCGCGCTCGACTACTCCTGGTCCTGCGCCGACCGCAAGTGGCAGACCAACTACGCCAACACCATCCAGAACTTCTTCTATTCCAAGGGTATCGACACCTTCGTGGACCAGTACAACGTGGACGGCACCGACGTCGACTTCGCGATGCCGGCCGGTATGGGCGAGATGCAGGGCAAGGGCACGCGCCACTCCGTGGGCCTGGTCGCCACCGTCGCCGCCGCCACCCTGGCCGCCGACAACAAGATCTCCCGCGAGTTCGTCGAGCGTCTCTGGAACAGCAAGAACGAGCCTTACGCCGACGGCTACTTCGATGCCTACTATGACGGCATCCTCCGCCTCTTCGCGTTCATGCACCTGAGCGGCAACTACCGCGTCATCGAGCCGGCCAAATAGCATTGGCCCGCACAGCATACAGGAATCGCCGGTCCGTCGACCGGCGATTCTTCGTTTACAGGCGCTGGTAGGCGAGGCGTTCGTCGCCGTTGGCCAGGAGGATGATGCCGCAGTAGCGGAAACCGTGTTTGAGGAGGTTGTGCTGCATGATGGCGTTGTCCCGGTGCGTGTCGATCCGGATGTTGGGGTCGCGGGTGAAGGCCCAGTCCAGCATATCCCGGAAGACGCCGTGGACCTCCGGACGGCTGGCGATGCGGTGGATGACGTGGTAGGGGAGGCTGTCGTCGAGCCAGGCGCCGTCGTAGATCTTCGCGTAGGTGGGCTCCGGCGAGGGCAGGAAGGCGAAATAGGCCCCCGGCACGCCGTCGTCCTCCAGGACGAAGGCGCCGTCCCGGTCGATGTCGGCGGCGATGTGTTCCGCCTGCGGGTAGTTGTCGCCCCACTGGTGGAGGTTGCCCGAAGCGCGCATAATGCCGCGCGCCGCGTCCATCAACGCCAGGATGGCGGGGATGTCGGCGCGGGTGGCGGGGCGGATGCGTCGGGTGGCCGGAGTCATATCAGCAGTGGCTGTCGAGGATTTCCGCGATGTCGCGGACGGGGCGGTCGGCGTAGCGGCCGAAGGTGGAGAGGCAGAGCGGGCAGCCGGTGACGATCGACGAAGGATCCGAGACCGTGAGGTTGTCCAGGGCGTTCTGCGTCATCGCGCGGCGCTGCTCGAAGCCGAGCGTGAGGCTGCCCAGCGAACCGCCGCAGCAGATGCTCTCGGCGCGGTTCCTGCCCGCCTCGACGAGTTCGCCGGCGGCGGCGAGCGCAGCGCGCGGCTGCTCGTAGATGCCGCAGCCGCGGCCCAGTTCGCACGGGTCGTGCCAGACGAATTTCTCCTTCTCGTTGCGCGCCGGACGGAGCCGTCCAGCGGCGATCAGTTCCTGGAAGAAGACGCTGTGGTGCACCACGCGGACGCCTTCCAGGGGGTATTCTTCCTTGAAGACGCGGTAGCAGATCGGGCAGGAGAGCAGCAGCGTGTCGCAGCCGCTGGCGCGGATGATCTCCAGGTTCTTGTCGATCAGCTCGCGCGCCTGCTCCGGGCGGCCGGCCATGATCAGCGGCCTGCCGCAGCACAGCCCTTCCTCCTCGTCCATCAGCGTCCAGCGCACGCCGGCCTTGTCCAGCAGGGACGTGGTCGCGCGCCGGATGGACGGCGTCAGCCGGGTCATGCACCCGGCGAAATAGAGCACGCCGCCCGCGCCGGCGACGGACGCAGCCATCGGCTGCACGTCGATGCCGGCATACGAAGGCGTGAGGGCGTATTTGCGCCGCTGGCGTTGCGCGACGCGCAGCTCCGGCCCCTGCACGCCCACCTGGCAGACGGCCGTGCATTTGCCGCACAGCAGGCATTTGTCCGAGATTTCCTCGATGCGCCGTTCGTTGCCGCGGCGCAGCTGGCGGTTGAGGTAGACCGTCGTGTACTGGCAGTTGACCTTGCGCACGCTCATCGGGCAGGCGTCGATGCAGACGCCGCAGCTCGGGCAGGAATAGACTTCCAGCAGCGCGAAGCCCTTGCGCGGATGGCGGATGCGGATCCCGGCGTTGCGCATCGGGATCAGCAGCATCTCCGCGGGGATGTGCATATAGCGGGTGAACGGCAGCACGCACATAAAGACGCACAGCGCGACCGAATAGGCCCACCAGGTCGGCAGGGCGTTGAGGTCGTTGCCCAGGAACTGCCGGAAGATCCAGTTCATCGGGATCGTGAGGAAACTGCCGCCGCTGATGTGCGCCGTGAAGCTCTCGGCGAGCAGGCGCAGCGGGAAGATGGACCACAGCGCATAGAGCCCCACCCGGTCCAGCAGGCTCAGGCGCGTGGTGCGCCGCATTCCCACGATGCGCGAGGCGAAGCGCTTGATGATCGCGAGCACGATGCCGCTGAGCACCATCAGCAGGAAGAAGTCCATCAGGAACATCAGCAGGGCGCCCTCCAGGGTCGTTTCCGTCTCCGCCACGAAGAAGTTGAAGAAGATCGGGTAGTAGAAGAAATGGATGCGTTCCGGCAGGAAGAGCATCACTTCCAGGTGTCCCAGCACGATCAGCATGAACCAGCCGAAGGCGATGCTGGAATGCATATAGCCCAGGACCTTGTTGCGCTTCCACAGCTTGACGTGGATCAGGCAGTTGAGGAAGATGTCCCGGATGTTCATCCAGATGTATTTCGGGGTGATGAGCGACAGCAGGAAGCGTTTGCGGTCGGCCTTGGGCAGCTGCGCGACCACGCGGACCATCGCCACGAGGCAGTAGCCCAGCACGAAGAGCATCCCGATCAGGAACGGGATGACGAAGGGGTTGAAGGCGTCCGCGAAACGTTCCCTCATCGCACGACCTCCCCCTTGCGGTCCAGGCGGCAGAGCGTCAGGATGAGGTGCCGCGTGTTGATCCCGCGCGGACAGACCATCGTGCACTTGCCGCAAAGCATGCAGCGGGACAGCATCCGGTCCACTTCGTCGTCCCGGCCCCGCTGCAGGCCCAGGATGACCTTGCGTACGCTCATCCCCGACCAGGGCGCCGCCGTGCAGGTGGCGCTGCAGCTGCCGCAGCCGATGCACGTCAGCGCATCGGGCTCCAGCTGCACGAGCCGGTCATAGCGGGCGTGGTCGACCGTGTCGAGGTTGACCGCCGAGCTGGGGGAGCGCTTGAATCCGAAATCCATCCCTTACTTGCGCTTGTTGAAATAGTGGTGGATGTTCAGGGCGGCGCTGCGCGCTTCCGCGAGCGTCTCCGGGATGGTCTTGGCGCCGGTGCAGGCACCGGCGAAAAAGACGCCCGGACGGGAAGATTCCGTGATGGCGGCGATGTTGTCGCGGCTCTTCAGGAAGCCGTCGTCGTCCACGCTGACGCCGACCTGGCGCGCGTAGTGCTGCGCGTCGGGGTTGCAGACGACGCCGGCCATCAGCACCAGCAGGTCCAGGGTGACCTTGACGGGCTTGCCGTTGAGGGTGTCCTCCGCCTTGACCACGACGCGGCCGTCGATGGCCTCGCCGACCTCCGACACGCGTCCGCGGATGAAATGGATGCCGTAGTCGCGCTGTGCCTTGATATAGAAATCCTCGTATTTCTTGCCGAACAGGCGCAGGTCCATATAGAAGCAATAGACCTCCGCGTCGGGGAATTCTTCCTTGATCTCGATGGCCTGCTTGATCGCGGTGATGCAGCAGACCTTGGAGCACTGGGTGTTGCCGGCCTTGAGGTCGCGCGAGCCCACGCAGTGCACGAAACCGACCGCTTCCGGCTGCTTGATGCGCTTGTCCTTGCGGGTGTTGAACCAGGCTTCGAGGTCGCGGTTGGTGATCACGCGGTCGTAGATGCCGTAGCCGTATTCTTCCTTTTTGGCCGCATTGAAGAGCTGGAAACCCGTGGCGAAGAGGACGGCCTGGCAGAGCAGGGAAGTGCCGTCGGTGAGCACGAGGCTGAACCCGTCCTTGAGGCGGTTGATGCTGGCGATCTCGGTGCCGAGCAGGGTGCGGATCTTCGCGGTCTGCTTCTTCAGCGCGTCGATGACCTCGGCCGCCGGCGTCATATCGGGGAACAGCCGGTTCCACTGGGCGACGTGGCCGCCCACGGCGGGCTCCTTCTCGATGAGCACGGGGGAATACCCCAGGTCGGCGAGCTGCCGGGCGGCTTCCAGGCCGGCGATGCCGGCGCCGATGACGGCGATGACGGGATTGCGGTTGACCATAAGCTAAAAGCATTTGAGGGACGTGGGTAGTCCCGGGGTCATGATCTTCTTCTCATCCATTCCGAGATACTTGCGGGCGGGGTCGTAGGGGATGCCGATCTTGTCCAGCAGCGGCTCCACGGCCACCTGGTGGACCTGCAGGCCGAGGTCCCAGGGATCCACGCCCAGCACCAGCCCGGCCAGTTCCTCGTAGGTGAGGACCGGGATGCCGTAGCCGTTCTGTCCGTAGGTCTTGCCCTCCATCTCGGAAATGACGTATTGCCAGCGGTCCAGGAAATAGGGGCAGCCCGGACAGTTGGTGATGATGACGTCCGGCCGGTAGGGTTCCATCGACTCGAACTTCTTGTGCGTATTGGACAGCGAATAGCCGCGGTTGGCCTTGACGAAATACTGCCGGAAGCCGAAGCCGCAGCAGTGCCGGCGCTCCGGGTAGTCGATCACCCGGCCGCCCCAGGACTCCGCCATGCCGCTGAGCACGCAGGGGTATTCGGCGCCGCCGACGCCCTTGTGGGGGAACATCTTGGAGTAGTGGCAGCCGATGTGCTCCACGATGCGGAGCGGCTCGCCGGTCGCGCGGTGGACGAGCTGGAAATGCGCCCGCTCGGCGATCTCGCCGCGCAGCTTGTACATCAGGTCGCTCGCGTGGGCGACGTATTTGGGCTTCTTGAATTCGCGGCGGCAGGCCTTCCAGAGGTGCTCGCGGACCTTTTCCTCGAGTTCCGGGAACTGCCGCCAGGTCTCCAGGATCTCGGTGTAGTTGCCGAAGGAGGTGATGCAGGAGGTCACGAGGTTCTCGTAGCCCGCCTCGGTCATCAGCGCGAACTGGCGCGCCACGACGGTCATCGCCGTCTCCTGCGGGATGGTGTCGCAATGGTAGGCGATGCCGGCGCAGGTGGTGTGGTGCTCGGATTCGTAGATGTCGCGTCCGAGCTGGTCGCGGCAGATCGCCAGGAAATATTTTTCGGAAGCCGGGAAGAAATTCTGCCGGATGCAGCTCCGGACATAGAACCAGTGGTCGTCCGGAATCTCTTTCTGGTAGTCCGCCCAGATCTTCTGCTTGCCTTGATAGATCATCTACTCGTCGTTGAAGTGGCCCACGGAGCAGTGTTCGTAGGTGTATTTCGTGTATTCTTCGAAGTCCATCCCCAGCTCCGCGGCCTTCTCGCGCGAAGCGCGCTCCACGGCCTCCATCCGCTCCGTGCCGCCGGTCTCGTCGAAGATGGCCTGGAGCTCGTCCAGGTCCTGCTGCGGGATGTGGCGGAGCACGCCCGGACCCTTGCCTTCATAATTGGCGCCGAGGCGTCCGTAGACCTCTTCCTTGTTGTCCATCACCCAGCGGGTGACCGGACCGGACTCGGGATACTCGTCGCAGTCGAAGGTGCTCGGGTGGATGCAGTAGCCGGTGTGCAGGATGTTGTTGTTGAGGGTCTTGGTGAGCGGCCAGAGCTGGCGGCCCTTCTCCGAGGCGGTGAAGTAGCCGAGCCTGGCGGAGAGGTTGCGCAGGGCCATGATGACCAGGCCCGGACCGTTGCCGCGCGGGCAGCGGGTGACGCAGGACATACATTCGCCGCAGTACCAGATGGTCTCGCTCTTGAGCAGGGCCTCGATCTCGCCGTCGTCCTTGCGCTGGACGGTGTCGACGACCTTGCGCGGGTCGTATTTGTAGAACTCGGCCGCCGGGCAGATGGCCGTGCAAGTCCCGCAGTTGATGCAGGTCTTAAGTCCTTCCTTGAAGCGGTAGTCTTTGCTGAGCTCGTCGAAATATCGTCCCATGGCAGGGCAAAGTTACAAAAACAAATACAAACGGGGGCTATTGGAATACGGAAAAAAACACTAATTTTGGGAAATAATCACTGATAACGCGTAGACGTATGCCGACCGACAAACACCTTGACGCCCATTGTGAAGCCATCCTGCAGGAATACCGGGACCAGTTGCCCCGGCTGCGTGAAGCAGCAGATTCCGTATACGGCCGGCTGAAAGCGACGCTCGACGAAGCGGGCCTGCTCGTGGCCGCCATCGAATACCGGGTCAAGGCCGAGGATTCCCTGGCGGGCAAGCTCGAGCTCAAGGGCTCCAAATACCATTCGCTTGCGGACATCACCGACATCATCGGCCTGCGCGTCATCACCTTCTACATCGACGACGTGGACAAGGTCGCTTCCGCCGTGGAGCGCCTCTTCGAAGTGGACTGGGACAATTCCGTCGACAAGCGCAAGATCCACGAAATCGACAGCTTCGGCTACCTCTCCCTGCACTACATCTGCTCGATGCCGGACTTCCCGTACCGCTTCGAGATCCAGATGCGCACCATCCTGCAGCACGCCTGGGCCAATATGAACCACGACACGGGCTACAAGAGCGGCGTGGAAGTCCCGCGCGAATACCTCCGCAACCTGAGCCGGCTGGCCGGGATGCTGGAGCTCGTGGACGAGCAGTTCAGCAGCATCCGCGCCGAGCTGACGGACTACCGCCGCCGCGTGCGCGCCCTGGTCGCCTCCGGCGACCTCGACGACGCCCCGCTGGACGGCGATACCTACAGGAGCTACCTGGAGCTGGATCCTTTCGGCACGCTGAACCGCCGGATCGCCTCCGTCAACCAGGCGGAGATCCAGGAGGTCTCGCTGCTGCCGTTCCTGGCCGTCTTCAAGGGGATGGGCCTGCGCACGCTCGGGGACGTGGCCCGGCTGATCAAGGAATATTCGGAAGGCGCCTACCAGATCGCCTGCTACCAGATCGGCCTGACGGACCTCGACATCATTTCCTCGTCGCTGGGCCCGCAGGACCTCTGCATCGCCTACATCCTCAAGAGCGGGGGCGGCAAGGCCGGCATCCGGATGATGTTCGACGCGCTCAACGGACCTTCGGAAAGCAATGAATTGATGGCGGAGTTCCTGACGGAACAGTCCCGGGACCTGCCGTTCATGAACCAAAAATAGAGCACAGATATGAATACCAACGGAAATTTCGTCATCACGATCAGCCGTGAACTGGGATCGGGTGGCCGCACCGTCGGTCGCAAGCTGGCGGAAAAGCTGGGCGTACGCTACAGCGACAAGGAACTGATCCAGGCCCTGATTCGGAAGTTCAACCTGACCGCGTCCGGCATCGAGAAACTCAAGGGCGAGAAGAAGAACTGGCTCGCCGACGTCATCCAGCTGGTGGCGCCCGTCCCCAAGGTGGGGATGCTCATCGACGCGGACAGCCGCTATGTGCAGGAATACCGTCCGGACCTGACGCCGGACGACATCTTCAAGGCCGAGTCGCAGATCCTCCGGGAGATCGACGAACACGGCCCGTGCGTCATCGCCGGCCGCTCCGGCTTCTTCGTGCTGGAGGAGCGCCCGGACAAGATCGACGTGTTCATCACGGCCACCGACGAGCACCGCATCGCGCGGGTGATGCGCAAGCAGGAAGTCTCCCGCGAAGAGGCGGAGCGCATCATCAAGAAGGTGGACAAGGCCCGTGACAACTATGTCAAGCGCTATACCGGCCGGAGCCGCTACGACGTGCGCAACTACGACCTGGTGATCAATATGGACGGCCTGTCCGAGGACGACGCCGTCGACGTCATCCTGTCCTATATCCAGGCCGATGGCAAATAATCCGCTCGATACCTCGCTGCTGGACCGCGCCATCGAGTTCGCGGTCCGGGCCCACGCCGGGACCGAACGCCGCGGCAAGGGCTTCCCGTACATCGTCCACCCGATGGAGGCGATGGAGATCGTGGCCACGATGACCTCGGACCAGGAACTCCTGGCGGCCGCCGCGCTCCACGACACCGTGGAGGACACGCCCGTGACGCTGGCGGAGATCCGCGCGCAGTTCGGCGACCGCATCGCGGAGCTGGTGGCCTTGGAGAGCGACGCCCAAGTGGAAGGGGAGAGCGAGACCGACACCTGGCGCGCGCGCAAGCTGGCCGGCCTCGAGCGCCTTTCGTCCGCCTCGCGCGACGCCAAGATCGTCGCCCTCGGCGACAAACTCTCGAATATGCGCGCCATCGCGCGCGACTATGCCCTGCAGGGCGACGCCCTGTGGGCGCTTTTCCACGCACCGGACCCGTCCGACCACGCCTGGCGCTACCACGCGCTGGCGGACGCCCTCCGCGAGCTGGAAGACACCTTCGCGTTCCGCGAATTCGAACACCTGATCCACGAAGTCTTTGACAAGTAATATGGAAGCGATCAAGATATCCCTCGACGATTACGTCCTGTCCGGCGGCGGCGCCAACGGCGAAAGCTACGACCACCGCACGGATCCGTCCGTGATGCTCAAACTCTATTTCCCCGGCAAGATCCAGCAGCCGCTCGACGAGATGTTGCTGGCCCGCAAGGTCTATGACCTCGGCATCCCGACGCCGGAGCCGGGCGAGTACGTGGTCACGGAGGACGGCCGCTACGGCATCCGTTTCCGCCGCATCGTCGGCAAGAAATCCTTCGCCCGCGCCATCGGCGACGAGCCGCAGCGGGTCGGGGAATTCGCCGTCCAGTTCGCGGAGATGAGCCGCCGGCTCCACGCCACGCAGGTGGACACGAAGCAGTTCGAAAACGTAAAGGACCGCTACTACCGCCTGCTCGAGGCCAATCCGTTCTTCACCGTGCCGGAGAAGGACAAGCTGGGCCGCTTCATCGCCGACGCCCCCGACACCCCGTTCGCCATCCACGGCGACCTCCAGTTCGGCAACGTCATCTTCGTCGGCGACAAACGCTATTTCATCGACCTGGGCGACTTCTGCTATGGCTACAAGCTCTTCGACGTCGGAATGGTGTACCTCTGCTGCTGCCTGAGCGACGAGGCCTTCATCACCGAAGCGTTCCATATGCCCAAGGCGGTGTCCATCCGCTTCTGGGAGGAATTCGCGCCGGCCTATTTCGGCGCCGACCGCCCGCTGCGCGACATCGAGGAGGAGATCGGCCCTTATGCTGGCCTCAAGACCCTGATCGTCGAACGGGATACCCGCCGCCCGATGCCGGAATTCCGTGAGAAACTGATCCCCATCCTGCGCTGATATGCTGACCGTCCTTCCTGCCATCGCCATCAAACTGGGCACCGGGAACATCCTGTTGCTGCTGTCCGTGCTCGTGCTCGCCGCCATCCTCATCTCGCGGCTGGGTGCGAAATACGGCGTGCCGGGTATGCTCCTCTTCCTGTTCATCGGTATGGCGGCCGGTCCGGACGGCGTGGGCATCGAAGTCC
>Ga0310690_10000217_pt1 | contig 136135 bp, 85 predicted proteins | sample AusTroGonzalo_MG_2_FD_207661 | JGI IMG/M metagenome (GOLD analysis project Ga0310690, IMG submission 207661) | Bovine rumen microbial communities from tropical cattle in Woodstock, Queensland, Australia - Gonzalo_04 (v2) (version 2) | ecosystem: Host-associated > Mammals > Digestive system >...
GCGGGCCGTCAAGCGACGTCCAAAGCCTTATCCCCTGCTGACAAAACCGCGATCAGAGTATCGTCCGGAGGAGGTCATATGAGCCTTAAGTTAGCGGCATTCGGGCCAGACCCTTTTAGCCCAACGCCATGAGAAACGCGGCGTCCTTCCCGTCGAGGTGCGGACACACCTTGACCGGACCCGCGGCCGCCTCGCCCGCCAAGGGGGGCGGCAGCGGCTTCGACTTCGGACGCTCCGCCGGCTGGGCGGGCGCGGACGCCTTCCCGCCGTCGCGGCACCGCGAGTCGGGACCGCCGGCGTTCGGCTTTTTGCCATCGTCCTCGGACATCAGGTCGACGCGCTGCCAGACGCGCATGTAGTCGACCTCGAAGTCGGAGGGGAACGCCGCGGGGTCGAGCGGATCGCACTCCCAGCCGCCGATCTGATTCTGGAACTGGACGTAGGCCGGGACGTTCATCACGCGATCGCCCTTCCACGTCCAGAACGGCTCGCCGTTTCCGTACATCGTCACCTCGCCGGGAAGCCACAGCAGGCCGACGGTGATGAAGCCCTCTTCGTCCGTGGCGACGTAGTTGGCGCTCGTGCCGAGGACCTTGTGCTCCTTTCCGTAGCCGTCCCAGTGGCAGGCGGCGTTGAACCGGTGCGGGCCCCACATCGTCTGCGCCTCGACGATGTCGATCTCCATTCCGCCGTCAAAGGTGTCCGAGCGGCTGCGGAAGTGCGCCCAGTTCTCCTGCGGGAACCCCTGCGGAAACTTCTTGAGCCCGCGGTCGGGCATCAGCCAGATCCCCGGCCAGAGGCAAGGCGCCTTCGGCAGCTTGAGCCGGAACTCGAAGTATCCGTACCGCTGCGTGAACCTTCCGAACGTGTCCGCCCATCCGACCTGCCACTCCGTCTCGACCGGACGGTCCCTCGGCGTCCCGGGAAACGACTGCTCGTCCGGATTGTCGTTGTGGAAGCCCTTCTTCCGCTCCGCCCGCAGGACGAGCTTGCCGTTGCGCAAGAAGGCGTTCTCCGCGCTGAAGTGCTGGCGCTTGTCCCAGAAGTTGAACCACCGCACGCCAAAGGACTTGTCGTCGAGCTTGTCGCCGTCGAACTCGTCCACGAACGTCATCCGCCACTCCCCGCCGACGGGCGGACGCGTGCCGATCCACGCCGGCTTCTTCGCCGGGGGGTTCTCGGCCTTCAGCGCGAGGACCTCGAAGCTCTGCTCGCCGGCCGCGGGGTCCGGGAGGACGGCAAGGGACTTGACCTTGTGGTTGCGGAAAGCCGTGCCCGTTCCGGGAAGGCGGTCCCACCTCCCGCCCTTCTTCGCGTCCGACTGCTCGGGCGCCGAAGGTGCGGTCCACGGCGTTTTCGGCGCGAACGGAATGACGACGACGGCTCTCTCGCCGGGGGCGATCGGGGCGGCGGGCTGGCAGGTCTCCGTCGGACCGTCCACGCTGTCGAGGCGGAAGCGCGGCGAGGCGGCGACCTTCCCGACGTTCCTGACGGCGACCTTCGCCTGCATGTGCTCCGAAAGGTCCCAAAACGCCGTCTTGGGCTTCACATGCTGCTCCTTCGCGTTCCCCGCCGCGAAGGCGACCGCGCGGGGGTCCTTGAACACGAACCCCTTCGCGTCGGGCTTCGTGCGCGACTGGTCGACATAGCCCGCGGGCTTCTCGCCGTCCCATCCCGCCGCCTGAAGTCCCTCCACGCGGAACGAGACGTCCGAGGCCGGATTCCCGACGAAGAACTGCACGCGCACGACCTTCGACGGGTCGAGCTTGTAGTTCGGCTGGAAGTGGAATGCGTACCCGAAGTAGACCTTCGCGAGCGTCGACTCGCCGGGCTTCAGCTTGAACATCTCGGTGTTCCAGGGGCTCTTGCCCGGGATGCTCGCGTTGTCGACTCGCATGTTGATCGTCTGCTCTCCTGCGCCCGTGTTTGTAAGGCGGCATTCGACATGCCCCCAGAGCGACAGGTCCCAGCTCGGCTTGCCGTCCGCCGGCACGACCATCACGCCGGGCCACGCGCTCTTCCCCTTTGCAAGCGTCGCGTCAAAGCCGCCCTCGACGACCTTCCACGAAACCTGGCCCTGCGCGCCGCCGCCGACGAGCAGCTGCTTTTCCGCGCCCGGCGCCTTGGCATCGAAGAGCGCGCGCGGCATCTGCGCGCCGTCGCCGAACGACAGTCCCGTCGATAGAGCGACCGCAACGGTCGCAAAAGCCCCTGCCTTCATTTGTGCAGACCCTTTCCCTTACCTTACCAAAACCGTCAGCCCGCGCGTCGGGACATGGAACACGATTGCGTTGGACGCATGCTTCACGCGGCCGACCGACGGCACAAGCGGATTGCCGTTGTATGTCGCCGTGGCAAAAGGCGCGTTCATCGCCTCCTTGGTCGTCACGATGACATGGTTTCCAGAAGGAAGCTTCCTCGGATTCTCCGGACCCGTGATCGCCAGCTCGTCGTTTCCGCTCAGCGTGAAAAGCCCGTTTACGACGAGCTTGGAAAATCCATTGGTGTCCGCTGCGATCTTGAGGGCGCAATTCCCGGCGAAGGTCACGTTGTTCGTCTGGTCCGAGGAACCGATGGTGAAAGTCCCCGGCGCGACGACGCCGGTTTCGGGATCGATCCGACCCGGAACGAGCTTCGCGCGCGCATCGTCGCTTCCGTTAAGCGTGACGTTGCCCCAAAGCCCGCGATTCTGGACCGGCGCGCCGACATGCTGGCCGACGCCGCCGTACGAAGCCCCCGCCGAGACGACGACGTTGTTCGTGCCCATGCCGACTCCCTCGTCCGAGCTCTCGATGAAAAGAGCGCCCCCCGTAACGTTGAAGGGCCGTCCCGCAATGCCGCCCCATGTGGAGATCTGGTCCTTGCAGCGGATCAGCATCGTGCCGGCGCCCGCCTTGTTGATTCCGCGGTTCGAGCCGAGCACATCGCCGACGACCATGAAGTCGACCGGTGCGGATCCGTCCGGAACGTCGATGTCGTAGCCCGTGTTGAACGTGAGGTCTCCGTAGAGGGCAGTGACGACATCGGCGGGGCAAATCGTCAGAAGCCCCTGCCAGACGACGACCAGCGTCGTGTTCGTGAGGGTGGCGCCGGCAAGCGTGTATTCCGTCCCGCACTCCGTCGCCGCCTGGTTGTTCATGCAAAACGTCGTTCCGTTTCCGTCAAGAAAACCGTGGTCGACCTTGAGCGTCTCGTGATAGTAGTACTTGTTGATGTCGGGCAGCTCGACGCGGCCTTTCGCCCGGATGTCGAGGACTGCGGTCGCCGGAAGCAGCGTTTGGTTCGCGCCCAGCAGCACGGTGAGGACGGCCTCCTTGCCCGCGCCGCCCACGATGACGTCACCCTTGAACTCCGGAAATCCGGACCCGGAACGGATGTACGTGCCTTCCTTGACCCAGAAGAAGTTCGTTGGATTCCAGGTCTGCCCGCTGTGGATCACCGTGCCGGATCCCGTTTTCACAAGCGCCACGCCCTCGTCGGACTTTTCCAGCGTCGTTGCATTCATCTGCAGAACATGGTTCGCGCCAACGCGGAACTCCGCCTCGGCGCCCTTCAGCGCGAGGGTCTGCGTCGAAACCACATTCGTGGCGACCTGCGCCGTATCCTCCGCCGAGGGCGACATGTCGTCGCAGACGATGCTGTTCAATGTCAACTTGTACGTTCCCTGCACCTTGATCCCGTAGAGATCGGAGAATCGGAGCGTCTGGATTTCCTCGTCCTGCAACAGGCCGTTGCTCTGCATCTTCCCTGCATCGTACCGACTCTTGAGAATCGAAAGCTCCGGGATGAGCGCCGTGTCGTTCGCTCCCGGTTTCACGCCACCTTCCCACGAGGCGTCGTCCCATTGATAGGCGTTGTTCTTGTAGGCGATGTCCGCACCGGATACCGAACCGGCGAATAGCATCGCGGTCGCCGCGACGGCGGCTGAAGTCCTAGAGACGAAGTTTGTACTCATGCTTCCCCTTTCTTGAGTGTGCCTATATTCTACCACAACCCCGATTTTCGGTGCAAACCTATTGCGCTACAAATTAGGAACCGATTGCGCAGATTTCGATAGACAAGCGGCGGTCATCTTGCTACAGTTCATGCTATGAAAACCATCGCATTCATCACAGACCTTCATGTAGGGTCGCACATCGCCGCCCTGGAGGGCGTGTACGAGCGCGCGAGGGCGTACGGAATCTCAACATCTCAAAAGGTTAGCAGAGTGTCAAGCAGTTCTCTTGAAAACTCTATGTCTTTCACAACCCTCCACTCTCCGTTCGCACCGCAAGCCTGCCACACGAACAAAAAGCGCCTGTCCCCAACATGGCACATTCCGCAGCGAGTCTTCATGCCCAACTTGAGCGGTTTGAACCACAAATACCCAGTGGTCGGCTCAGGTTCGTAGTCGATACGCACCTTCCCTAACATCGCCTCGAAATCCGCCGCGCTCATTCCGACATGCGAATCGTTCTTGATCTCGCCATATTTCGCCAAGAACTCCTTCTTTCGCGTGCGCTTCATTTTCTCGCGAAGCTCTTTTATTTCTGGCAGAACCCCGCCACTTGGATGGTTGGGATGACGGCGGACAGTTTCAAGGACCTCCTTGATTTCTTCAGTCCTGATGGAGAAATCCCCTTTCGACGGCGTCAGCCATACCCCCCACGTTTCATTTGTAGAAGCTTTGCAATCCCGCTCTACCCAGTGGACCTTCCTGACGTCAATGCCAAAGGCGTTTAGACAAGAGCGTATTTCAGGATAGGAAAAGGAAGAAACCTGCAGCTCGTTTGTGATCGCGTCCCAGCGGTGCGGGATGACGTTTTCTGCGCCGCGCACCTCGAAGCATTGCCTGCCCTTCGCCCTGAAAAGGCCGTTCGTGTCCTTCGTCCCCCACAAAACAGTTATGTAATAGTAACAGGCGCCATCAACTCTGTGCGCACTCATGGTCTCCACGATCGATGTCTCATTAGTTTGCTTTGAGACCTCGCCTCGAAGGAATCTATAGGCATCGTCCACGGTAAAGCCGGAGTGGTCGCCCACCCATACCGTGCCATCAACGACCATTGCGTGGGAAAAGTTCGCCAGTAGCGACAGGAGCAGACTTGCGCATGGTGAAATCATACGCATCTTAATATGCTTCAATGTATATGCCAATCCCGCTTTCATGACAGGACGTCCATCTCTTGGGCAAAAGCCGATGTACGGATGATACCACAACACTCATCTCGCGTCAACTTGGCGACACAAGACGCGGGGGGCGCGAAACAAATCGCGCACAGGGCGAAAGGGATTAGCCGACCTTGCCGAAGATGTTGCCGTAGCGATTGAGGTTGAGGGCCTCGACGAACGACGAGATCTTCGTCACCGTGGAGCACGGGTCGATCGACGCGTCCATGCAGTCGCCCTCGAGGGCGAGGAGCGGGCAGCCGATCGAGTCGAGCGTCTCGCGGAGGAGCTTGGAAAACGCGCGGTCGGCGAGCGAGCAGCGTCCGAAGCCGTGCGCGTAGAGGACGACGCCGTTGAAACGCCCCGCGGGAATCGCCCGCTTCACGTACTCGACGCGCTGCGCGGGATCGAGGAATCCGGACTGCAGGAGCTTGCGGGCGAGCGAGCGGTAGGGGTCCTTCGGGTCAAGCGGTTCCCACCCGACGTAGTTCGTCTCCTCGAAGACGATCGGCGCGTTGCACGTCGTCTCGAGGAACGTGAGGTGCTTCGTGTCGTAGAACGGCGGCAGGTGCAGCCAGAGGAGGCGGTGCGTGTCGTCGATCGAGTAGCGCTTCTCGGCCCACAGCTTCTTCTCTATCAGCTCGTCGCGGTAGGCCGTCTGGATGTCGACGAGGTCCTGCGTGCCCCAGAGCTGCGAGAAGACGATCGCGTTGTAGATCGCCTCGCTGCCGCGGACGAGCGGCGGCGACGTGAAGCGAAGGTGCGCGCACTGCCGGGCAAGCTCGGCGGCCTCGTTCGAGAGGACGCACGCCTCCTCGAGGCGCGCAGGGTCGAGCTTCCTGCCGAACGCCTTCTCCATGAGCGCGACGGACTCCGCGAGCCCGTCGGCGATCGTCTCGACCGCCGCGCGGCTCTGTCCGTTGATCGGCGTCTGGAGCGAGTAGAGCCGGTCGGAGATTCCGTACTCGCGCGCAAGGTCGGCGAAGACGCGCTCCGCCTGCTGGCACGGCTGCATCGTCGAGACGATGTAGTCGGGCTTCTCGAGCTCCATGCCCTCGAGCATGCGGAGAAACGAGCAGGTCTGCCCGTCGAAGCCCTTCTGGGCGGCCCTTCCGAGCGCCTCCTTGACCTTGTCCGCCTTGCGGCCGAAGAGCGCGGCGTACGTCTCGAGCGTGCGCACGCGGCAGTCAAGCGCGTTGAGGATTTCGGTGGGGAAGAAGAGGTTGCGCCAGACGAGCGGCTTCGACTTGTCGGTCGAGAAGAAGTCGCGCCGGGTCGCCTTGATGCGCAGCGTGACGGACTTCCCGCGCGTCGGCTCGTACTCGACCTTGGCGAGATCAAGCCTGCCGGCGTCGCGAAGGTCGTGCAGCTGGCGCGCGATCACCGCCGCGCCGAGCGCGCCCATCACCTCGTGGTACTGCGGGATGACGATCTCGCTTCCCGTGAGCTTCTTGAGGAAGAACGCGACCGCCCTGTTGAACGCGACGCCGCCCTGGAAGAGGATCTTGCGCCCCGGCGCGTTGAGGAGGAGCTGGCCGACCGAGTTGAGGATCGTGCGCGCCTGCGCCTTGCACGCGCCCGCGAGCAGGTCGCCGATCGGGACGCGGTTCTTGAACTTGTTGATCGACGTCGCCGAGAGGACGGCGCAGACCGAGCTGAACTCGGTGTCGGACTCGTAGTTGACCTTCTCGGCGACGTCCTCGACCTTGACGCCGAGCTTCGCGGCGACCGAGTCGAGGAAGCTGCCCGTCCCCGCCGCGCAGACGCCCGACATCATCGACGTCCAGAGCTTCATCGTCGGGTTGTAGACCATGCACTTCGAGTCCTGCCCGCCGCAGTCGATGATCGCGTCCACGTCGGGGTGGAGGAACTTCGCGCCCGCGACGTGCGCCGTCACCTCGCTCACCTGGAAGTCGAACGGAATGAACTTGCGCGTGTCCTCGACGATCTGGCTTCCCGTCACGACGATGGCGGAGAGGTCCTTGAACGAGCCGATCCCGGCGACCTTGAGAAACTCGAGCGCGAGGCGCTTCGAGGCCCCACCGCCGCACGCACCGCACCCCGAGCAGTGGCCCGTGCAGGCGACCTTTCCGGAGTCGACGGGCTGCGTCCGCTTGTAGACGGTGCGCTCCACCTTGCCGTCCTCCCCGAGGAGGACGGCCTTGAACGTCGTCGAGCCGATGTCGATGCCAAGGTAGCGTTTTCTCGTATCTGCCATTGTTCTGTCGTCCGGATCGCCAAGATCGTCTACTTCGTTCGGTTTCGACGATCTCCTGGTGAAATTCTGGTTATTATACCATATTTCCGTCATCCTGCGGGCGCGGCGACGGAAATCCCCTTCGAAATTGCGCTTTGCCATGGCAGACGCAATTTTAGATGCCGGGGGTCAGAGCTCGATCCAGTCGCCGGACCGGCAGGCGACTTCGGAGAGCCTGCCGGCGCGGCGGACGACGAAGGCGTCCCTGCCGGAGGCGTTCATGACGAAGACCTTCTTCCCCTCAGGGATGTCGACGACGCGCCCGTCGTCGTAGAGGCCGATCACGACCTCCTTCTCGCCCTCCGCCTCGATGACGGGGTACTGAAGCTCGGCGTGGCGGGGCGTAAAGCGCCCGTTGAGGAGCGTGTCGCGGTGGTCCTGCGAGAACTTTATCCACTTCTCGATCATCGCGAGATGGTCCTTCGGCGCGTCGCGGAGCATGACGGAGTACTGCACGACGCCGAACATCGCGTTGATGACGTAGAGCGCGGCGCGCTCCGGAGGCTCGGCGAAGTTCCACTCGAGCATGTCGGAGTGGACGGCCGTCGCGCCCGAGGCGAGGCGGAGGTTCGCGATCGCGAAGCGGTTGCGGCGCATGTTGCCCGGGCAGTCGCCGACGCGCAGCATGTTGCCGTACTTGCGGATCGCCGCGCCGACGTAGCTCTGGCGGAACTCGACGAGGACGTCGGGCTTGACCGCGGCGAGCGCGTCCTTCACCTCTGTCATGAGGCGGTCGACGGCGAGCGGCAGGGACTTGACGTCGCGCCCGGCGTAGTTCTCGGCGACGGCCGGGTCCTCCCCGCGGAAGTAGATCGCGTCGATGAAGTCGAGCTTCAGTCCGTCGAGGTTCCACTCCCTGAGCGCCTTCACGTACGTGTCGACGAGGAACGCGCGGACCTCGGGGAAGCGCGGGTCGAGCACCGCCGCGCCCATGCCGCGGTCGTCGTCCGTCACGTATTTCCCCCTGAACCTCTCGAAGTTCGCGCTCTTGTGCCCGATGAACGGGACGGAGTACCACATCATGTACTTGACGCCCATGTCCTGGACGCGCCTCACGTGGGCGGCCATGTCGGGGAACCGGCCCTTCGCGACCTGCCAGTCGCCGCAGTAGGCGTAGCCGCGGCCGTTGTCCTCCGTCTGCCAGCCGTCGTCGAGGATGAACGTCTTCATGCCGAGCTTCGCGGCGATCGCGAGCTCCTTCTCGACGTCCTCGGCGTGGACGTCCTGGTGGAAGCCGTACCAGCTCGAGTAGAGGGGGTCGAAGGCCGCGGCGGGGGCTCGGCAGGGCTCGTGGCCGGCGGACTTGCCGACCCAGTCGCAGGCCGCGCGCACGGCGTCGGCGAACGGCGTCGGGCGGGCGTCGAAGCGGACGCGCGCGACGTAGCGGGAGATCGGGGCCTCGACGGCGCCGAACCAGCCGACGCGGACCTGGAGGAGGCTCCCCTCCTCCTTGATCCCCCCGCTGTAGTCGAGATGGCGCACGCACTCGTCGACGGCGACGGAAAGGCGGCTCGTGTCGTTTCCGTCGAAGTAGACGAAGACGGGAAGCCCCCGTCCGACCTCCGTGGAGGTGCGGGAGCCCCAGTTCGCGCGCATGCCGCAGTCGCCCTCGTTGACGTTCCAGACGTAGTCCATGCCCTTCTGCGGAACCTCGAGCGAGAGCCACGCGCGCGGCGGGACCTTCGCGGACGCGCACGAAAAGGAGACCTTCGCGACCTCGGCGCCGTCGGACGCGACCTCGCGCTCGAGCGCGACCTTCCAGTCGCCCTGTCCCTGGCAGTCGAGCCTCACCTCGCCGAACGAGAACGCGGCCGTCGCCGCAGCAAGCAGAAAAGTGACCATGGAACGCTCCTTTCCCCCGAATTATACCATATCCGGTCCGGGAGGCGCAAAACGGCCTCCGTTCAGTCCGCCGTCATCTCGAGGCGGAGCGTCGAGCCGCCGGCGACCGCCGCGTGCGGGATCGCCGTCCCGGCAAGGGGCCTGCCGTCGATCTCGGCGCGCGCAACGTACTTCGCGTCGCGGCTCGCGGCGGGCGCGTCGACGACGAACGACTTGCCGCCCGGCCGGCGGATCGTCACCTTGGTGAAGACCGGGGAGCCGAGCTGGTATTCGGGAAGCCCGGGCGTCACGGGATAGAAGCCCATCATCGAGAAAACCGCGTACGCGCACATGCCGCCGCCGTCCTCGTCGCCGCACATGCCCATCTTGTCGTTGCGGAACCACGCCTCGAGCGTCTTCCGGACGAACTTCTGCGTCTTGCGGGGCTTGCCGGCGTAGTTGTAGAGGTAGGGAATGTGGAACGACGGCTCGTTCGCCATCGTGAACATGCCCATCATGCCCGTCGCCCCGTCGGGAATCTGCGCCGCGTAGTCGAAGCGGCTGCCGCAGCTCGTGTTGAGCATCTCGTCGAGCCGCCTCTCGAGCCCCTCCGGACCGCCGAGGAGGTCGCGCAGCGCGCCGAGGTCGTGCTGCACGTCCCAGATGTACGTCCATGCGTTGTTCTCGGTGTAGTAGCTTCGCGCGCCCTTTCCGGCGCAGAGGATCGGGTCGAACGGCTCGACGAAGGCGCCCGCCGCGTTCTTCGGGCGGAAGAAGCGCGTCGCCGGGTCCCACAGGTTGCGGTAGAACGTCGAGCGGCGGTCGTACTCCGCCGCCGCCGCCGCGTCGCCGACGGCGCGCGCGATCCGCGCGAGCGCCCAGGCGTCGTAGCTCGCGCCTTGCGTCACGGACACCGCCTGCCGGTTCTCCCAGGCGGCGTCGACGGCCGCGCACGTCTCCCTCTCGCCCGGATCCAGGGCCGGCATGTAGCCCTTCTCGGCGAAGAACCGGTCGAGCTCCGTCAGGGGCCCGCGGTACCACGGCACGAGCGACTCGGTTCTCTCCGTGTGGTCGAGCGCCTCGAACGCCGCCCCGAGGTCGAAGCCCCTCACGCCCTTCACCCAGGCGTCGTAGAACGCGATCGCCGCGTGGTGGTTGACCATGCAGTGCTGGTCGCAGCAGACGCCCGGGAACGTCGGCATCCACTTCTCGGGGTTCTGGCGCGCCATGCGCACGTAGCTCGAGAGCTTCGCCGACTCCGCCTCCGGCTCGAGCACGACCATGAGCGGATGGTGCGCGCGGTAGGAGTCCCAGATCCAGTCGTCCGTGTACTGGTCGACGCCGTCCGCCTCGTGGACCTCGCCGTCCCACCCGCGGTAGCGCCCGTCCTCCGTGATGTTCACCATGCGCTCGTAGCAGCGCCAGAGGGACGAGTAGAAGACGGTGCGCTCCTCCGGCGTGCCGCCCTCCACCTCGATCTTCGAAAGCGCGTCGTTCCAGGCGCGGCGCCCGGCGGCGGCAAGCGCCGCCATGTCCCAGCCTCCGATCTCCCTCGCGAGGTTGCGCGCGGCCTGCGCGGCGTCGATGTACGACACGCCGTAGCGGAGGCGCACCGTCCCCGCGTCGGGCCCGAAGAGGAGCGCGACGCCGCCCCCGAGCCTCCGCACCTCCTTCGGCGCGCGGTCGAACTCGCCCGACAGCCACACGTCGAGCGTCCCGTAGCGCGCGCGGTAGACGTCCTTCGCCACGATCCGCGCGCCGTCGACGCGAACCTCCGCGGCGCGGAACACGACGGCCTGCACGGCGTCGTCGCGGCGGAACTCGAACGCCGCCAGCGCGCCCTGGCGCGCGGGGACGATCGAGAACTTCACGCCCTCGGAGTCGATGAGCAGGTCGTACGAATACGGCGTCGAGTGCGGCTGGTCCCACGTGCCGCGCCACGGCGCGTCGAGGCGCGCGGCGTCTCCGGAGAACGGATGGACCGCGAACACGCTCGGCGCGCGGTGGCCGGGATTCTGCAGGCTGATCCCGGAGACGCGGTCCTGCGTGAAGTCGCGGTACGGCGGCAGGAACCGCAGCATCGCGTTCGGCAGCTGCGCCGTCTGGAAGCACGGCACGAGCAGATGGCTGATCGTCCCGATTTCGGTGTTCACCCAGTCCACGGGCTCCCGGGCGGAAGCAAGTCCGCAGACGGCAATCGAGACAACGGCAGAGGCCAGACGCTTGTTCATGCCCGTATTATACAACAGATCGATCGCCACGTGGCGGGGAAAACGAGAAAAATCGCATCCGCGGAATCTGCGAAAACATGTTCGTGACTTTCGCGCAGCCGTTTTGATATCATAGCCCCATGAAGACGATACTCTTCCTTTCGTCCGCCTCGCGCCGCTCCTGCCGCACGCGCGTCGCGGGCGTCCAGCGGTACTTCGGCCCCGCGGACGTCCAGGTCCAGGTCGTCGCGTGCAGCCACCGCACGATCGACGTCCGGAAGGTCGTCGACCTCTGGAAGCCGGCCGGCTGCATCGCCGAATGCGGCGGCAGGAACCCGTTCCCGCCCGAGGACTTCGGCCGCGTCCCGACCGTCTACCTCGACCGCGACCCGGCGCAGGCCGGCCGCGGGCTCTTCACCGTCAGCGCGGACCTGGCCGGCTCGGCGACGCTCGCCGCGAAGGAGCTGCTTTCGCTCGGCCTCCCGAACTACGCCTTCGTCGGATTCCGCCTTCCGCTCTTCTGGAGCAAGGTCAGCGAACGGGCCTTCCGCGAGGCCGTCGAGATGACCGGACACGCCTGCCAGGCGTTCGACGGGCCGGGCGAACCGGACCTGCGGCGCCTTTCGTCGCTGCGCAGGTGGCTGAAGGCGCTGCCGAAGCCGTGCGGGCTCTTCGCCGCGTCCGACGGGACGGCTGCCGAGGTCCTCGTCGCCTGCCGGCAGGAGGGCGTCGCCGTTCCCGAGGAGATCGCCGTCCTCGGCATCGGCAACAACGAGGAGATCTGCAAGCAGGCGAAGCCCTCGCTGTCGAGCATCTGCCCCGACTTCGAGGAGGCGGGCTACCTCTGCGGCGAGCTCCTCGACCTCCAGCTCCGCAACCCGAAGGCGAAGCCCGAGTCGAGGACGTTCCCCCCTCTCGGCGTCGTCCGCCGGAAGTCGACGCTCCGCCTGCGCAAGGCCGACACCAGGGTGACGGACGCCGTGGAGTTCATCCGCCAGAACGCCTGCAGCGCGATTCGCGTCGATGACGTCGCCCGCGCGATGGGGTGTTCGCGGCGCACGGCGGAGATCCGGTTCTCCGCGCTGATGCGTCACACGATCGCAGACGAGATACGGTCGGTCCGGCTCGCCCGCGCCTTCGCCCTCCTCCGCAAGCCAAACCAGGCGATCGACTCGATCGCGCACCTCTGCGGATACGACTCCGACTCGACCCTCCGCTACTCCATCAAGGCCCTCACCGGGCTTTCCATGCGCGAGTGGCGCAAGCGCGAGGGCATCGCCTGAGCCGCGCGGGGAAGCCCCCTCACCTGCGGAGCGAGAAGGCGACGTCGATCTCCACGCGTCCGGAGTCGTCCGCCCTCGAGGTGAAAAAGGCGACGTTCGTCCCCGGGTTCGGCGCGTTGAGCGGCTTCGGGCCCTCCGCGGGCTCGACCTTCCATTCCGTCGCGCCAGGCGCCGTTCGGACGACATCGAGGCGGCGGTCCCCCTCCGACAGGGCGAGCGTGCCGCCGGCAGGCTTCGCCTTCGCCTTGAGGATGAACTGCCAGCGGACCTCGGCGCCGGGCTTCAGGCCCTCGAACACGTCCTTCACCCTGAAGGACTTCCCGTCCTTCGCGAGCGTGCACGTGCGCACCGCCCTCTTCGACGCGGGATAGAGAGACGTCAGGTCGATCTCGGCGGACGCCTCGGGCTCGGCGACGACCTTCGTGAAGACCGCCGACGCCTTGGCGACCTGCTGCGCGCCGTCGACGGACGGGACGTTGTGGCCGAACGTATTGAGCCGGAGAAGCGTCCAGCGGCCCGAGTTCTGGCCGGAGTCCCAGAGCGAGACGCCCTTCATCTGCTCGATGCGGTTGTATTCCTCGTGCGGAAGCTCCCACGCCCAGCGGACGCCGCCCATGTCCAGGACGAAGTTGCCGCCGTCCATGTGACCGTGCGGCGCGCTCGGGCTGCCGCCCTTGAGCCCGGCGAACGCGTCGTCCTTCCCCCATCCCGAGCGGAGCACGGCGATCGGCACCATGCCGCGCGGCGCCCAGACGAGCGGAAGCCTGCCGGGGAACGTCTCGAGACCGCGGCCGTCCATCCAGAAAAGCTCGACCGGCGGCAGCCAGCCCGCGTACCCGGCGGGCGTCGTGCCGTTCCACGACCAGACCTCCTTCTCGGACGGGAGGTCGGGGCGGCCCAGCTTCTTCGCGAACCACCAGAGGGCCTGCATCGCGCCGCGCGAGGAGCCGCAGTCGGCGTAGCCGATCGTCAGCCCGAGCGGCCCGGTGACGAGGTTGGGGTAGTCGGCCGTCTCGCGGAACCCGGGGAGGCCGCAGAGGCCGAAGTCGGACCCGCACGCGGACTCGAGCATCGCGATCGCGAACACGTTGAAGCTGACGCCGTAGTGCCAGTAGCCCGTCCCCTCGGGATAGCAGCCGTCGGGCGCCATCGCCTTCATCGAGACCGGCAGCGCCTCGACGCTCTCGCGAAGCATCTTCTCGCACGCGCCCGCGAGGCGGGGGTCGTCGGCAAGCGTGAGTGACGCCGCGATCATCCCGGCGCGGCAGACCTGTCCCCAGTTGTTGTGGGCCTTCGCCCACCAGCCGCCCTTCTCGCCGGCGCGCAGGCCGTTCCGCTCGAGGCCGGCGAAGACCTCGGCGCGGACGTCCTCCGGAAGGTCGGCGACAAGCCAGTCGTAGCCGATCGAGACGGCGAGCGACATCTCCCCGGTGTCGAGGAAGTGCGAGGGGTTCCAGTCGGAGAACGCGCAGACCGAACGGAGGTCGGCGACCGCCTTGTCGAGGAACCGCCTCTCGTCCGTCAGCCGGTAGGCCATCGCGAGCGTCGAAATGCGGTAGAGCGCCTCGCGCGAGACATGGAGAAGGCGACGGCCGGTCAGCCTGCGCTCGAGCGGCTTCATGCCAAGGACCTGCTCCGCGCGCTCGCGCACGCGGCGAACCGCGAGGCCGCGGAGACCGGGCTTCGCGGCGTCCTCCCTGAGGCGCGCGAACGCGTCCGCGTCCGCGAAAAGGCGCGGATGCCCCTTCGCGACGGCCGTGCCGATCGCCGTGCGGAAATCGGGTCTCGCAGAGTCCCCGGAGGCCGAAAGGGAAAGGAATGCGGAAGCGCCCGCGACGGCGAAAGCGAAACGGACGGCCTGGCAAAGTCGAATGGTCATGTTCTCCTCCTGAGGTCAATCATCCCTCGGACGTAATTTTACCACACTCGCGCGAAGGCGGTCAATTCCCGCCGGGCGGCATCGGCGGCACGGGCCGCGGAAGCCCGCCCCGGCGGACGCCCCGCACCCCACGCGGCGCCCTCCGCGCCCCTCAGAATCCGAGATTCAGCAACGGAAAGACCAGCGCGCCGCCCGAACGGCTCAAGTTGAGGAGCCCGAGCTGCACGCCATGCAGGTCGCCGGTCATGTTGAGGACGCCGAGCTGGACGCCGACCGTCCGCGAGGCGATGTTGACCGCGCCGACCTGCGCCCCGAAGCACGTGCCGGCCAGGTTGACGGGACCGAGCTCGAGGCCGGTCATGACGTCGGTGACGTTGTTGACAAGGCCAAGGTCGAGGACGGCAAGGTTGTCGACCTGCCCGTAGCCGAGGTTGACCATCGCGCCGAACACGGTGTGCGACGGGCTCGGCAGCTGAAGCGGAGGCGTCACGATCGAGACGCCCAGCGGCAGCCAGGGCCTCGACCCTTCGGCAGACGCGGCAAACACGCACGCCACGGCGGCGGCCATCACGAGAAGTTTCTTCATCGCAGTGTTCCTTTCTGTCGCGCAGACTTAACTTGCGACTTTTTTAAGATTATACCACAAGAACCCATTCCGGCTCAACCACCTTCCCCCGGGTGCACCGAGACTTTTATGCACGAAAACGCGGCATGGCAGCATCGCCGCGATGAACTTCCACCCCACCCTCCCCGTCACTTATTGCAATATGTGACAGGCAGTGAGCAACCAGATTTAAAGCCACCCAGATCGACCGCGGCAAATCCGCACCCTCTAGCGACCGCTTCGCGGCTCGGCCTTCGGCCTCGGGGGATATGGCTACACCTTCTCCACCAGTTTCGTCAGCTCGGCGCGGAGGCGCGCGGCCTCGGCCTCGTCCCCATGCACGACGGCGTATTCAAGCAACGCGTCCAGCCGCTTGATTTCCTCAATCGTCTCGTCTCTCTGTGGCATCGCCATATACGCAACCTTCTACTGTGTCACTTCTACTATGTCACGAAGGCCAGCGACCTCGTCAAGCATATACAGTGAAAACACATACGGAAGTGTATGACCCTTTTACCCCAAGCGCCTCGTTCTTGAGAAGAGACCTTGCAGTCACGTTTCCATCGGGCGAGGTATAAAGCACAACTGGCCTTTCCTCGTTTCTGTCATTGTCGTTCTCGGTCATTTGCTCACTCCTTTCAAGATTGACTCAAGTGTTCCCCCTGGCGTAATGGTGCCGCACCAGACTTTCTTTGCCCGGCGAATTACATATTCATTGCACCATACTGCCCGCTGCTTGTTGACACCGGTTCCAGATTCAACTGGCGAAAGCAAAAGCATTCGCCCGGCATCAACGCTTTCGGCAATCGCAGGTGGCAAGACCGCCGGTATGCCGCCGGGATATACGGCAATGATGCGGCGTTTCTTTGCCAGAAGCCGTCTTAGCGCTTCGCGCTCCTGCGGGCTGGTAAAGGTCGAGATTACAGGCGGGGGATCACACCCCCGCTCTCCAAGAGCCCCCAAATCTTGATCTTGGGGCGCGAGGCCGTCGTGCCTCGCCCACTCTCGGGGCGCAGGGCCGTCGCCCCTCGCCACCTGGCTCGCCACAAAAGCGACAAACGGCTCATCTAAAAGAGCCAAATTGCCACACGAGAAAGTGGTCACAGGCCCAAAGCGATCTGTTGACCATCTTTTGGGGTTGTTCTCGATATAGCGTCTAATGGCCTCTAGCTGCTCATGGCTTGTGACGATCTTTTCCCAATAGTTGTCCTGCCACAGCTTGGCACGGGGGGTGACACCCCCGCGCCCCAAGAATTTGCCCCCGCTCCCCAAGATACGATACTCACGGGCGGCAAGGCTCTTGAGCTTGCGCATGATCTTGCCAAGATGGTGCTCTTCATTTGTCGGGCGGTCGTCGATTTTCAAGACCAAATGCACATGGTTCGGCATGACGACAAAACAGTCAACATAGACTTCGGGATTGTATTTCGGCAAAGTCTCGATCAAACCCTTTACCGCCAGCCCAAGCTCATTCAAAATGCAGTTCTCGCCGACGATGGCGCCAAGCAGGCTCTTGTTTTCAAAAACCTGAAAAGTGACGAAGAACCACCCGAAGCGGTAGTTGATCTTCCCGTTTCTAAGCTGGGGCCTACGATATTTGCCATCAATCATCGGCATTGCAAATCTCCATCATCTCGGGGTGCAGGGCCGTCGCCCCTCCCCCAATCTCACTTCAGCCGCTCGCACAACGGCAGGAGTTCTTCAAGTTTGGCGACGATGCGCTTCTGCTCGGCAAGGGGCGGGAGTGGGATAAGGCAATCTCCAATTATTTCCAAGGTTAGATTAGGTATGGCAGTAACTTTTCTCTGCTTCGTTAAAAGACGCTGTATTACTGGGCTATTTAACGCAATGACAATATATTTAAGACTTACCGCTTTTGCATCCACTAATCTAACCATTGACACTGCTTGATTTGCATTTAACGGCAAGTCATCGTATCTCACGATAGCCGTTCGACCCAATGTTCCCGCAATTGTAATCAGGATATCATTGGCTTCCAATATTGATCGTCTCAACGCTCCCAAATGAGTCTTCTCATCAATATATTTCAGGCTAGATTTGTCAAGCACATCCAATCCTGCAACATTTTCTGCACGCAAAAAGCCCACGCCCTTGTCTGAATAACTTACATTCCCGCCGCGTGGCGTCGTTCCCTTGGTAATCAGAGAAGACATCTCACCCAATCTCACCCACGCCCAGCTTTCGGGAATGTCAAAGGGGATTTCGTCGGGGGTGATTTCGGGGAGCGGCTTTTCTTTCTTGATCTTGCCGGATTTGATGAGGCGTTGCTTTTCAGTTTGGATTTGGCGATAGAGTTCTTCGCCTGTTCCTTCTTCGGGGCGTTGGTCGACGAGCTTGCCCTGAATCGCCATTTGGAGAAGAGACTTCTGCATGTCGCCCGGGAAGCGTTTGTTGAAATCCTCCAACTTGCTCCACGCCTTCTCGTAGCGGTCGATATACGGCAGCAGTTCCTCAATCTTCGCAACAATGCGTTTCTGTTCGGCAAGCGGCGGGAGAGGGATGAGAGCATCATATAGGCGCTTGTCGCTTATAGCCGGATATGCGACTCCTTTCGCATTCTCAGAACTGTTTGCGTATCTGTCAAAATCAGGCGAGAGCAAAAAGTAGAAAAGATACTTGTTGTCAAGGCAATCGGCGCATGCCATGACTGCAAACCCCGTGCTTGCAATTGGCTCACGCGAAAATTCACGGTCAATCACGCAAACATTATGCAAGTAAGGGCGAACCGTTGCATAGATAACATCGCCCTTTTGAACAATCTTACGAGCGCGCGGCGAGGCATTTTCGGGGTGAACAATGGTTTCAGCATCGGAAAGCCGTTGGTTCTTGTTGTCAATTGAGCCAATATCGATGTACGAGAAGTCGCCAGTGGGCTTCTTTTGACCGTGATTGAAAACTACCTCCCCCAACCTTACCCACACCCAACTTTCGGGAATATCAAATGGCTTTTCGCTATCGGGGATTTCCTCACGCGGAGCCGCGGAGTGCGCGGAGATGGTTTTAGAGGGGAGTGTGGACATGGAACATGAGACGTGGGACGAGGGGGTGGCTTGTCCTCCGCGTTCTCCGCGTCTCCGCGTGAGACCCTTCCCCGCACCTTTTGCCCCCTTCGCGCCTTTCGCCGCTAAAATCTTCTCCAGCAGTTCCGCGCCAGTTCCCTCTTCGGGGCGCTGCTCGACGAGCTTGCCCTGAATGGCCAGCTGCAATATGCTTGCCTTTAGCTCCTGCGGGGTCACTTCGCCGCCCCCTTCCGCGGCGCTTCGCCTGTCGACCGAGTAGCTTGCAACGACTTCCCCTTCTCGGTCAAACGATACTTCTGCGTCGGCGATCGCGGCGAATTGGGCTGGGTCATCTCCACTAACCCGAGTTCGATTGCAGGAGAGAGGTATCTCTCCAAGAAATTGCGCCGCCCACCAAGCTTGAGCGCACCCATCATCTCCAGCACCGACATCTCGCCCTTGAACGCCTTCAGAAGCCGTGCTACGCCTTTCGGGAGAGGTGGTTCTACTTGCCCCCTTACTTGTTCCCCTACTTGTTCCCTTTTCGAGGGAACAAGTACACCGCCATCATGTCGGTGTAAATCCGCTATTGCGTTTGCAGTCGCTGTACCATATTCCTGACCGATCCGCAAGAAGCGATTATGCAACTCTATCTCGTCTCCGTATATAAGCACCTTGAAAAACTCTTCAAGCGGCAACTGCGTCTTCTCAACATTGAGTCGATCGTTTTCATAATTTGCCCGGACCAACGCATTGCGGAAGAACCACGACTTCTCGGCAAACAGATCATTCGTCACGGTATAACCACGCGAACGCAGGTACTTGATTGCAAAAAGCGCCACCGTACGCGTATTGCCCTCGCGGAACGGGTGAATCTGCCACACACCCGAAATGAACGAGGCGAAATGCTCGACAAACCGATCTTCCGACAACCCTTTGTACGAGAATTCCTTTTCCCTGTTGAAGTCATAATCGAGCGAATCCCGTATTACGCATGAGGGCGTATATTGGACGGTATCTCCTTTGAGAACCCATTCGCGCTTCGTCAATTCCACGTCTCGAATCTTACCGGCATGCGGAAATACGCCATCGAATATCTGCTTGTGAAGTCCAAGATAGTATTCTGGCGAAAGCCTAAAGCCTGGCGCATTGATTATGGAAATCATTCGTGCAGATACTTTGTCGGCTTCTTCAGCATTCTCCGGTTCGTCGTGACCAAGCTTTGTCTCGTAATATTCGTCAACGAGGCGTCTTGCGTCTTCCTGGGAAATTTCGCCTTCAATGTGCCGCTTCGCCGTGGCGAGCAGGTACTTGGACGGCTTGAGCCCATCGACATCCTGAAGGCCAATCGCCGTCGCCCAGGCATAGGCGCGTTCGCGGCGTCCCGGCTCCGGCGCTTCGTAGTATTTGTCGAAATCAAGATTCATTATTTCGCGCCTCCAAGCTTCTCGGTGATCTCCGCAAGGACGCGGTCGATTTCGGCGTTCAGGGAAGAGTGTTCCTTGAGGTTGATCTGTCCGTCGGTGATCTTGGTCTCCATCGTGACGCGATCGAGGGTCCACTTGGACGTAATTGCAGGAGTTATAAACTGCAATTTAATGTCTTCTTCAGACATCTGCTTTTTGTCTAGGATCATCTCGTCTGCACCTCCTTTCCCCTTGATCACCTACGACAGGAGTATTATACCATATTACCATTCAAAATAGCGCAAAGACCGTTTGATGCGCGGGATTTCGGCAGAGGCCGGATTCGTGAATTCGCTGAGTTCACGACTATTATACCAAACGAACCTTAAATCTAACCTTAAATCGGGAAGAAGTTTTGCGGCGGAGAAATGAGACTTTAGGCAAACAAGAATGGTTCCGGGAGGGCGCCGCCCTCACAAGGCCAACCACATCGACTTGTCTGGCCTTGCCCGGAAGTCACATTTCGTTTGCGCGGGCGACAATCGGGAATCGGACGCAGATTCAGCGGACTCTGCGACCCACACTTATGCCCGAAGCCTCATAATTCACAAGTCAATATCCCGTCCGTAAAACTGACATTTCGCTGGCGAAAGATGCGCCCGCCGGGGCGGGGGCGACGCGGATTTTTTTGGTATAATATATGGAAGCCAAAAGAGGAAGGCATATGTTCAACAACAAAGTCTACCACAAGATCGACGCGCTGTCGGGCTCCGTCGCGACACTCCGCGCAGAGGGCGTGAAGTACAACGAGATCGCCGAAATCGAGTCGCGCGCGGGCACGTCGCTCGCCCAGGTCATCAAGCTCGACGGGCCGAACGTGACGCTGCAGGTCTTCGCGGGCGCGCGAGGCGTCGACACGGCCGCGCGCGTGAGGTTCCTCGGCGAGCCGATGAAGGTCCCCTTCTCCGAGGCTCTCCTCGGCCGCGCCTTCACGGGCGCGTGCGTGCCGCGCGACGGCGGCCCCGCGATAACCGAGGACCCCTCCCCGATCGGGCAGCCCTCGGTCAACCCGGCGAAGCGCATCATGCCGAACCGCATGGTGAAGACGAACATCCCGATGATCGACCTCTTCAACTCGCTCGTCGTCTCGCAGAAGCTCCCGATCTTCGCGAAGGCGGGAGAGCCCTACAACGAGCTCCTCGCGCGCATCGCGCTCCAGGCCGACTCGGACGTGATCGTCATCGGCGGCATGGGCCTCAAGTACGACGAATACCTGAAGTTCCGCACGACGCTCGACGAGTCCGGCGCGCTTGCGAAGACCGTCATGTTCGTCCACACGGCCGCGGACCCGACGGTCGAGTGCGTGCTCGTCCCCGACGTCTCGCTCGCCGTCGCCGAGAAGTTCGCGCTCCAGGGCAAGGACGTCCTCGTCCTCCTCACCGACATGACCTCGTTCGCCGACGCGAAGAAGGAGATCGCGATCACCATGGAGCAGATCCCCTCCAACCGCGGCTACCCCGGCGACCTCTACTCGCAGCTCGCCGCGCGCTACGAGAAGGCCGTCGACTTCGACGGCGCGGGCTCGATCACGATCCTCGCCGTCACGACGATGCCGGGCGACGACGTGACGCATCCCGTCCCCGACAACACCGGCTACATCACCGAGGGCCAGTTCTACCTCCGCAACGGGCGCATCGAGCCGTTCGGCTCGCTCTCGCGCCTCAAGCAGCAGGTGAACAAGGGCGTCGACAAGTTCGTCGACGTCGACGGCAAAAAGGTCAACGTCAACAAGTCGCGCGAGGACCACCGCTCCCTGATGGACGCGATGATCAAGCTCTACGCGCAGTACAAGGAGACGCTCGAGAAGCAGTCGATGGGCTTCAAGATGTCCGACTGGGACCGCAAGCTCCTGAAGTACGGCGCGACCTTCGAGGAGAAGATGATGGACCTCTCGGTCAACATCGACCTCATCGACGCGCTCGACCTCGGCTGGAGGATCCTCGCCGACTGCTTCGAGCGCGGCGAGGTCGGAATCCCCTCGAAGGTGTCCGACAAGTACTGGCCGAAGGGCTGACGGCTCCGCGCCCGTTCAGCCCCGGGCGGCGGAGAAGCGGGCCTGCTGCCCGCGCGCCTGCGCCACGAGCATCGAAAAACCGTTCTCGACGCGGCAGCCCGCAGCCCGCGCCCGCGCCATCAGCGGCGTCGTCTCCGGCACGTAGCGCAAGTCGTAGACGAGCTCGCGTCCGGCGAAGACGTAGTCGGGAATCGGGTCGACCGGCGTCGCGTTGACGAGGATGTCGTACCCCGCAGGCGGCGTCTCGCGGTGGAACACCTTGAACTTGACCCCAAGTCGCCCGAGCGCGACCTTCACGGCCTGCGCCGCGCCGCCGTCGCCGAGAACCGCGGCGGATCTGCCGCGCAGGTCGCCCGCAAACGCCGAAAGCGCCTCGGCAAACCCCTCGACGTCCGTGTTGTAGCCGACGTACCGATCCCCTTCCCGGACGACCGTGTTGACCGCGCCGACCTTCCGCGCGAACCCGTCGACGCGGTCCAGGAGCGGCATGATCGCGAACTTGTGCGGAATCGTGACGGCCATCCCCTTCATGCCCATCGCCTTCATGAACGCGAAAGCCTCCCTCGCCGTCCTCGCCGGGAACGGAACCATCACCGCGTCTTCGTCCTCCGCGAGGAACGCCGCGTTGTGGAGCTCGGGCGAGCGCGTCTTCGCGAGCGGCCAGCCCGTCACGCCGAAAAGCGCCGCGCCCTTCGTGACGGAACGGAACCGGTAGTCGCGCACGAGATCGTACGGCGTGACGTGTCCGATGCCCTCGTCAAGCCCGCCGACGGACGCATACGTCCACGGGGCTCCAAGCCGCCCCGCGAGCACGCGCGTCGCGAGCCCCTGCGGCCCCATGGCGACCAGGATAAATGGCGCCGAAGGACCGCGGGCGTCTCGGAGAGGCGCCCCTGCCAGGTCGTGGGCCACGTCAAACGCCTTCGCCACGTCGCCGAGGTTGCGGGGCATGAACGCGATCTTCGCGATGTCGCCGCTCCTGCCGAGCTCGCGCAGCTTCGCCGCGAGGTTCTTCACGGGCCCGTCGAACTTGTGCATGGAGCGAACGACTTTCACCCCGGCGGCGTGGGCAAGCCCCAAAAGCTTTTCGCCTCCAAACCCCTCTTCAAAATCAACATAGTCAAATCCGATTTCTAAACCATGCAGAACATGTAGATCATGTAGAGCTTCTGCACGTTCTACATGTTCTACACGGCCAAACTTTCCAACAAAAAATATCTTCTCGAAAAACCTGGCTCTCTCCGCTTCGCTCCCCCTGAACGCGCCGCCGTCGCAGGCCTTGCGGAAGGTCAGCACGATCGGCACCTTCCACATCGCCGACTTCTCCAGCATCTTCGGGAACGCCGCGACCTTAGCACGCTCGCTTTTCCCGAGAAGGTCGACGCGAAGCTCCACCATGTCCGCGAAGTACCGCTGCGACTCGTACTGCGCGACGTCCTCTTCAAGCGTCTTGCCCGTGAGCGTGAGGCAGATCCTCGGATGCGCCGCCTCGTCCGCGAGAATCGCGTCAAGGACGGCAAACGCCGTCGCCGCCTCGACGACGGGAAGCGCGCGGCGGACGATGCACGGGTCGTGCCGCCCCTTCATCACGCATTCCGCAGGCTTCATCGTCGCAAGGTCCACCGACTGCTGCGGCTTGAACACGGTCGGCGTCGGACGCATCGCCACGGTGAACAAGACCGGCATCCCGTAAGTGCGTCCTCCCATGATCCCGCCCTGCCGCGCCGTGGAACCTACGAGGCCGTCCTTGACGGAAAAGGCGTCGTTGTATACCGAGCCGCGCATCGACGACACCTGGTCGTCGCGGCAGCCAAAGGCGACGCCCTTCGCGCCGGGGATGCCGAACAAGGCGGCGGAAATGCCGGACTCTATCCCCTCGAAGAGCGGACCGCCCAATCCCGGAGGGAGGCCCGTCACGCAGCAAGAGACCGTACCCCCGACGGAATCGCCGTCGTTGCGCGCGTCGAGGATGACCTTTTCGTAGTCCTTCTCCGTCCCGCCGTACACGCCGCCCAGCGACTCAATGGACGCCTGAATCCGGATGCCGCGCCGCGCAAGCTCCAGAAGGCACAGCGCGCCCGCCGCGCAGAGGGGCGCGGTGAGGCGTCCGGAGTTCTTGCCGCCGCCCGTGGGGATGCGGCCCGTCTCGATCCACTGACCGAAGTCCGCGTGGCCGGGACGCGGAATCGTCCTCTCCGCGCCGTAGTCGCCCGGACGCATGTCGCGGCTCGCGATCTCGCCGCAGACCGTCCCGCCCGTCGTGACGCCGTCCCTGACGCCTGCCGTGAACACGACCTCGTCCGTCTCGCGCCGCGCGGTAGAGAGCTTGTCGCGCCCTGGCGCGCGGCGCTCCATGAACGCGGCGATCTTCTTCTCGTCGACAAGCACGCCCGCCGGGAAGTTTTCGAGGGAGAACGTCATCTTCTTCGCGTGCGACGCGCCGCGAATGCCGAGACGGAGAAAACGCCCGAGGCTCATGCAGACTCCTGTTGGTTCATTTTTTGATGAGGAGGCCGAACACGGCCATCGTCTCCGCCTGGCTGGCGACGACGCCCTCGTCCATCTCGACGGCGAAATGGACGTCCGCGAAGGAGTTGAGCGTCGCGAAGTCGTCGCGGTGGGCCGGATAGGCGTTTTCGCGGTAGGAGAAGCTCGTCGCCCCCGGGCTGAAGACGGGGCCTTCGCACTGGATGCCGGTCACGACGAGCCCGCGGGGGCTCCAGTGGCTCATGTGCAGCGGCGCGCGCACCGTCTCCGTGCCGATTCCGACGATCCACGAGATTCCCATCGGATTCGCGCCGAGGGTGTTGTCGCAGTTGCGGACGACCTGGTCGTAGTACCGGCGGTCGCCCGTCAGCCGCCAGCAGGTGACGGTCGACGCGAGGAAGCGCTGGTAGGCGCCGAAGCCCCAGAAGATGTTCACCCACGGATGGGTGAGGAACGGGTAGTCGCGCCGCGCGCAGTGCTCCGCGAGGTAGTCTGCGTCGCGCTTCACCGCCGCGAACACGGCGTCCCACGTCTTCGCGTCGGCCTTCTCGCGCGGGACGAGAAGGTACGACTGGGCCGCAAGCCGGCGGTTCCACTTGCCCTGGACCTCCATCTCCGTCCAGAAGCTGTCCCGCCAGAGGCAGTTGTCGAGGAAGTCGGCGTGGTACGCCCGCTCCCAGGTCGTGTGGAAGAGCTCCGCGGCCGCATAGAGCATCGGGTCGGTATAGAACGCGTTGAACTTCGCCTCGTCGCCCTCGATCGCCGGCCGGTGTGCCCGTCCCCAGGCGTAGGCCCGGCGCGCGCGGGCGAGGAGCGCGTCGGCGCGCGCCTTCTTTCCGAACCGCGCGAGGAGGCGCGCGGACGTCGCGAACGCGCCGGCCGCCCAGAAGGAGCCGCGGCTGTCCTTCGCGAAGGCGTAGTCGCCAAGGTCGTCGAGCTCGACGGTCTGGTTGAGCCGCGGGTCGCCGAGAGACTCCGTTCCGTCGTAGACGCCGCCGTCCGCGTCCTGGAGCCCCTCCCAGAGCCTGACGGCCCAGAGCCCCTCGTCGACGATGTCGGGGATGCCGTTCCCCGCCTCGGGGATCGCGAGCTGCCCGTCGCCGAAGTTCTCCGGCGCGAGCTCGTAGGCCCAGAAGAGACGCTGCGCGACGTCGATGTGCGAGCGCGGATTGTAGTCGCCGGCGTCGTGGTGTCCGCCGGACGCCGCGAGGACCTTCGGACGCCCGTCCGCGCCCTTCTCGGGAGACTTGTCGAACGCCGCCCATTCCTGGACCGTCCAGCGCGCGACGGCGGACGCGCAGACGCCCGACGCATGGCACGCGGCGCGCCGCCAGCCGTCCGCGAGCGCCGGATCGATCTCGATGCCGCAGCGCTGCGCGTAGACGCCCGCCGCGGCCTTGCGGAACGCGTCCTCGTAGACGCCCGCGCCGATCTCGAAGTCGTGGCTCGTCCCGACGCCTTCCACGGAGAGGCGGTAGCGGCCGGGCTTCCTGAACGCGGTGAAGTCGAGCTCCCAGACGTTGACCGAGGACAGGTTCATCCGCATGCCCATGCCGTCCCTTGTCGGCGCGTCGCCGGCGGCGCGGAACCGCGCCGTTCCGGACCAGACGGCCCTGCCCGTCTTCGCGTCCGCGACGCGGAACGCGGGGGGCGCGTCGAATCGGAGCGCCCACGCGGGCAGGCGTCCGTACTCGGCCGTGTGGCGCCGCGAGGACGGCGTGCCGTTCCTCGCGGCGGCGTCGGGGAAGGACCCGAGCCACAGCCCGAGGTAGGCGACCTTGGCGGCGTCCGGGAGGTAGCCCACCTGGTTGGCCTGCACGGCGCGCGAGCGCGTCCCGCCGACGCGGAACGAGCGCGAGCGGCAGCCTGAGGAGACCTTCGGGTCGAGCGTGACGGAGACGACGTCCGAATCCGCCAGCGGCTCGCCGACGTCGAGGACGACGTCGTGGAGGCGAAGGACGGGCCACGGCCAGCCGGTGCAGACGTAGGCGTCGGGGCGCGTGCGGCGGCCGAGCGCCGAGACGGCGCGGCGCCGCCCGTTCACCTCGACCGCGTAGAGCGAAAGGTCGTTTCCCTCCGACTCGGAATAGCCGGCGCCGAACTCGAGGAGGATCTTTCCGTCGCCAAGTCCCGACGCGCGGCGGAGGCCGACGATGTCCGCCGCGAACGCGTCGCCGTGCGTCGCCGCGCCGTCCGCGACGACGTTCCCCGAAAACCAGGTCCCCGACTTCGCCGCCGTCGCGATGTTGTTCGGCTCGCCCTGCGCGACGAGTCCGTAGCGGACCCCCGGCCGGAGGGGCGAGGGGAGGCGGAGGACGATCTCGTGCCGCCTGAGCCCCGGGAACTCGTCGGCGGAAGAGCGGACGGACGCCGAAAGCGGGCGGACGAACTTTCCGTACGCGTAGGCCGGGTCGTCCTCGCTGACGACGCGCCACGACCCGGCGAGCCCCATCGCAGGCGCGCCGGACGCGCCCATCACCGCGACGACCGTTTCGGGTGCGGTCGCATACGCGCCGCGCAGCCCGTACACCTCGAGCGCAAGCGGCTTGAGGTCCGGCGGAAGGCCGGTCCGCGCGTGCGCGGCAAGCGCAAGCGCGGCGAGCGCCGCCGCGGCGGCGCGGCGGACGGCGGACGGGAGGGACTCGACGCGGGACGCCATCACCTGACGGACGCCTCGAACGGCCCGAGCGGAAGGCCGGCGGCGGAGAAGACGTTGCCCGTCCAGGGCTCGTTGTAGAGGTAGCGGACCTTCCTCGGCTCCCTGACGCCGTCTGCCTTGAGAATCAGGTTGCGTCCGTGCACGACGCCGGTCGTATGCCATGCAACGGTCTTGTTCTCGCCCTTGTTCGCGTTGACGAGATGGGCGGGACGGTAGACGCCGTCCTCGCCGGCGAGCTCGAACGGGACGTCAACCCCCCAGTCGGCATTGTAGACATACCAGCCGTCCGCGTGGTCGAAGGAAAGGACGAGCGACTCGCCGTCCGCGCGGGCCTCGCGGAAGACCGGGGAGTCGGCGACGAGCCTGTCGAATCCGTAGTCGCGGTTCAGGGCGAGCGCGGCGAGGCGGCGCCCGAGCGGGCCCTTGTCCGCCGGATGGATGTCCCAGCCGTTCCCGACGTCGACGGAAACGACCATTCCGGCGTTCTTCTCCTCCGCGGCGAACCGCGCCTGCGCGAGCTGGATGTCCCACCAGGTGCGGGAGAACGGCGCGAGCTGCACGAAGTAGAGCTTGAGGCCGGGGTTCTCGAACTTCTTCGACCAGCCATTGTAGAGCGCGTGCATCTTGTCGCAGTAGAACTGCGCCTCGCCCGAGTTGTGGCAGCCCTGGTACCAGACGAAGCCCTTCATCGTCATCGGACACCACGGCGCGACCATCTCGTTCCAGAGGACGGTCGGCTGCTGGTTCGGAGCGCCGATCGGCCCCTTCTTGCACGCGTCCGTCCACTTGTCGTCCGCAACGACCGGATAGTCGAACGTGTACCTGAGCGACTCGGGCGCGCCCTCGTAGCCCTCGCGCGGCGTCCACGCGTCGATGTTCGTCCCTCCCCAGTAGGAGCCGACGATTCCGACGGGGACGTCGAGCGCGGCGTAGAGCGAGATCGCGAAGTGGACGCCCATCGCCGAGAAGCTCGGCGCCGCGCCGAGGTTCTCGGGCGTGAACTTCTTCCACTGGACGGGATACTGCGCCGTCTCGCGCGGGACGGGGCTCCACCTGTAGTTGCTCGCGTAGGCGAAGCGGACGCACGGGAGGCGCGTAATGCCCGCCACGAGGCGGCCCTCGCGGTCGCTGAAATGCGGATTCCCGCCGACGAGCGGAAGCTCGGTGTTGGACTGGCCGCAGCAGAACCAGACCTCTCCGACGAGGACGTCGCGGACCTCGGCGTCGTTCGCCCTGAGGACGCGGCCCTCCTTCGAGGCGGGCATCGGCGCGAGGCGCACGAGCCAGCGGCCGTCCGCGCCCGCCGTCGTCTCGAGCGTCTGCCCGGCAAACGACACGGACACCTTCTCCCCTGCGCCCGCCGTCCCCCAGACGGCGGTCTTCGCCTCCCGCTGGAGGACCATCCCGTCCGCAAACGGGGTGGCGAACTTGACGGCGGCGGACGCGCACGCGCAAACGGCGCAGGCGGCTGTGAAAACGGCGGTTCTCATGGATGGATTCTCCTTGAAGGGACGGGGTGGTTCAGGGGCAGGCGTGGGGGCAGCCCGCGCAGCCGTGGGCGCACGAACCGGGCATCGAGACGTCCTCGCCCGTCCAGCAGTAGGTGCAGAGCCGCTCGCGCGGCAGCCCGATCGCCGCGACGAGGTCGTCGACGGTCTGGAACGCGAGCGAGGTGAGGTTCAGCTTCTCGCGGATGAACGCGACCATGCCCTTGTACGGCTCGCCGTCCGGGTCGACGTACTTCGCGATGTCGGCGTTCTCCCCCTCGTGTCCGCGGATGTAGCGGCGGGTGATGAGGTCGTACTCGCTCTTCGAGCGCGAGAAGTTGATGAAGCGGCAGGGGTACAGCAGCGGCGGACACGCGATGCGGACGTTCACCTCGCGGCAGCCTGCCTTGTAGAGGCGGTCGGCCTGCTTGCCGAGCTGCGTGCCGCGCACGATCGAGTCGTCGCAGAAGACGAGGCGGCGGTCCTTGATGAGCCCCGGGATCGGTATGAGCTTCATCGAGGCGACCTTCTCGCGCTGGCGCTGGTCCTGCGGCATGAACGACCGCGCCCAGGTCGGCGTGTACTTGACGAACGGACGCGCGAACTTGATGCCGGCCTCGTGCGCGTAGCCGAGCGCGTGGGAGGTCCCCGAGTCGGGGATGCCGCACGCGGCGTCGACCTCGGTCGGCGTGCGCTTCGCGAGCGCGGAGCCGCAGCGGTAGCGCGCCATCTCGACGTTGCGCCCCTCGTAGGACGACGCCGGGTAGCCGTAGTAGACCCAGAGGAACGAGCAGATCGCCATCTTCTCGCCCGGCTCGACGACGGTCGCCATGCCGTCGGGCGTCAGCTCGACCATCTCGCCGGGCCCGAGGTCGCGGACGTAGTCGTAGCCGAGGTTCGGAAGCGCGCAGCTCTCCATGAGCGCGATCATCCCCGACTCCTTTCGCCCGACCACGACCGGGGTGCGCCCGTAGCGGTCGCGCGCGGCGTAGAGCCGCCCGTCTTCGGAGACGAGCAGGAGCGTGCAGCTGCCCTTCACCTTCTCCTGCACGTAGCGAACGCCCGCGACAAGGGAGTCCTGCGTCGCGATGAGCGCCGAGATGACCTCGGTCTGGCCGACCATCCCGCTCGTCGTCGAGTACTGGAGCTGCGCGTTGTTCGCGAAAAGCTCCTTCTTCAGCTCCTCGACGTTCGTCAGGATCCCGACCGTCACGATTGCGAACGCGCCGAGCTTCGAGTGCATCACAAGCGGCTGCGGGTCGGTGTCGGAGATGACGCCGATGCCGACGCTGCCCTCGAAGCGCGCCACGTCGTGCTCGAACTTCGAGCGGAAAGGCGCATTCTGGATGTTGTGGATCGACCGCTGGAAACCGCCCGGACCGAGGACGGCCATGCCGCCGCGATGGGTGCCGAGATGCGAATGGTAGTCCGTCCCGAAGAAGAGGTCGCTGACCGCATCCCCCTTCGAAATGACGCCGCAGAGTCCGCCCATTTAGTTGTCTCCTTGCCTCGCTTGTGCGATGCGGATATTATACCAAAAAGACGGCGGCGGCTGTCGCAGGACTTTCGCGTCGCGGTGCTTTTCACGGGAGGACATGCAGGGGCGGACCCGAACCCAAGAAGGCCCGCCCCATGGGGAAACCGCATCTTGTCAGAAGAAGGTGATGATGCTGCCTGAGGCAGTCCGCTTCGCGCGCCCAGCCGTGTAGATCGACCCCTCGACGACGTTAAGGTATTCGGTCCGCGCCCGTTCCGCCGACGTCTCCGCGAGGCGCACGCGGAACTCGTCGATGCCGCCGACCCAGGAACAGGCCGCGCCGCCATCGGCGCGACGAGCACCGATCATCCACTCCCAGTACACGCCGCCGACATACGGCCTCGAACCCGCCAGGCCCGGGACTTCGACGCCGTCGATGTAGACCTTTGCGCCGGCGGCCGCATAGGAAATCGTGATCAGGTGCCAGCCCACCGAGAGGTCAGTGCAGGGAACGCCGGTGCGGCGGTTCGGGCTGTTGTCCGTAACCGTCCATGTCGAAGAACTGCCCTCGACGCCGGTCTCGATGCCATCCACTCCGCCGCCGCCGGGCGTGCCGCACGTATTGAGCAGCATGCCGTAGTTCTCGCCGCCGCTTTCGTTGTGCACCCATGCCGATATCGTAACGACGCCACCGTTCGCATTGATCCTCGTGTCCATCGCCTTGCTGTCTTCGGACGGCATCTGGATCGCGCGGACCTGGTCGCGGTTCGCGTTCACGTATGCACCGCCGACCACACCCCTGGCCCCGACCATCGACGGAAGCGGATTGACAAACGCCGCGCTCGTGAACGCACCTGCCGAATCGGTGGTCGCATACCCCTCTCCCACGTCCATGTGCAGGACGGACACATAGCCGCCCGTCGACCAGACCTTCGCCGGGACTCCGGGGGACGGGGCCGGGCGTCTGCCCTCGCCCCAGTACATGGTGAACGCCCCCTCAGTCGCCGAGAGCTTCGGAACCGACACCCAGAAGAGCGATTCCCCTGCGGGGTTCCAGGTCTCGCACTCGACATCCAGCACCACGGCGTCAGGCGTGATGAATCGAATGTCAGATCCGTCGGCAGCGCACTGCGAATAGGAGAAATTGCCGATTGCAGACGGCGAAACGCGCACCAGCACGGGAAAGTTCTCCAGCACCGCGCCGCCCAGCGCCGCCGCCGATGGCGTGAACTCGGCATAATAGGCGAACTCTCTGCCACTGATGGTGGACTTGCTTTCGCCGACCAAAGAGGTCAACTGCCCGAAACCACCGCAATGGACGCCGGAAAAGCGCTTTGACGCGACCACGGGGACCGCCGTCCGACCGTTGACCCTCGCCTCGACGCCGTCCAGCTTATAGGTGACGACGACACCCGATCCCTGCATGGTGAAAGCCAGATCAAGCCGGACAAACGTCTTGTCCGGCACCGCCACTCCCTCCAGCGGAACCCAGACATTGGAGCTTCCGCTGCGGCAAAGCCCGTAATAGCGAGTCCCGACGTCGTCAGTGCCGACGACAACGGCGGCCTTCCACAGGGGATCGACCTCAGGCAGTTCGGCGACGTTGTAGGGACTTATCTCGAAATCGGAGGACACGACCACCTTTTTGCCCTGCTCCAGCACCAGCGGCTCGTCGGCGCTGAACACGAGCGACTGCTCCCCGGCCTCCACTTCGAGAACGCCAGGCGCCGCCATCGACGCCCGATCGCCCAGCTCGCCGCCAGGAGCCGACCACTCGCCCTTCTCGGCCAGTTCCGCGTCACGCGGCCAGCGCGTGTAGCTTTCGACATTGGCATCGAACCACGAAACCGCCTTGGCCGGCGATTCGGAACCGACGATGTCGCCGACGAGCATTATCCTGCCGACCGTCCATTCAATGCCGTTGTACATTTCGCCCGCGAGCTCCTCGTCGGTGACGCCCTGTTCCTTGACCGGAGTCCGGTCTGGCTGGCCGGCATCGAGCTCGAGCACGACCTCATGCACGCCGTCCGCCCCCGAAAACACGTCCAGCGTCGCCAGCCGGTAATATGTGCAGAAGCGGTCGAAGCGGGCGACGGGATTCGCGCGACGCACGCCATCCACCGTCACCCAGACCTGACCGCAGTCAGGACCGAGCAGATCGTAGATCATGCAACGCGACCCCTTAAAGCGGAAGGACAACCGCGAGCCGGCCGTCTCTGTCATCCACGACTGCCCGCCGAAACGCGTGTTGAATCCGCCGTTCTTGTCCTGCGCCGCGACCTGCTGCCAGGTGCCGGACATCATCCAGGGCTCGGGCGACACCATCTTCGCCTTTTCCATGGTCGTGTCGGCGAACGGATTGCCGAGCTTCGCCTCGTTGTCGACGGCCGGAAGATTCTCGATCTGCGGCCAGGAGTTCGTGATCGACTCGAGATAGAACCGGTGCCCGCGCAGGACCGGATGTACACCGTCCTTCGAGAAGAGTATCTTCCCCTGCTGTGCGAGCTCTTCCTCAATCAGCTCGTCGCGGTTGGGCGTCTCGACCGGCACCGCCGTCGCGACCTCTCCGATGGACATGACGAGCCGGCCGGTATTGATTTCGGCGGCGACGCGCGGACCGAAGTTGATGGACGTAATCCCGTAATGGGCAGCGAGTTGCTCCATCGCGCTCGCCGCGCGCGTGCAGTATCCGCTGCAGTAATCCGACTTCATCACGTCGGTGATCGTATAGGCGAAGATGAAGTCGATGTCGGGATTGTCCTTCCAGGCCTGGCGGATGAAGCCCTCGAAGTTCCGCCAGATCTGCTCTGTCTGGTCTTCATGGTCGTTGGTCGCGAATTCGACGAAGATGAGATCGGGTTTCTTGTCGAGAACGTCCTGCCCGAAGCGGAAGACGCCAAGCGACGAACCAGTGCCGCCGATCGCCGCGGGTATCTCCGAAAACACGCAGCCGGGGTAACGCGCCTGCAGCCATTCGCGGGAGAGCCGCCTCCAGCCGTCCATCTCCGTGATCGATCCTCCGAAGTACGCGATTCGGACCGGACTCCCCGACCTGATCTTGTCCATCACATGTCCAACGCCCGAGCGCGGCGTGCACTCGACGGCCTGGAACGGACCGGCATACTGGGGCACATCGGCCTGCGCCACGAGACCTCTCGGGCCGGCAGTCAGAAGAACTGCGGCCACCAGCGTGCGGACTTTCATCATCGCTTCCTCCTTGAGGGATTCTCCTTGCCTGCAAACTCCGTGACAGCGCCGCTCGTCGCGTCGACGACGAGCGTCCGCTTGACGATCGGCCCCGGATCGAAGGCGACCGTCGGATCGTAGATGACGACAATGCGCTCGTCGTCCGACTCGGACTCGACGACCGGATAGTTCAGCTCGGGGCGATGCGGGCGGATCCTCCCCTTGAGCAGCGCCGCGCGATGCTTGTCCGCAAAGGCGATCCATTTCGCGATCTCCGACTTCACCGCGTCGGGCGCCTTCCCAAGCACGACCGAGTACTGGACCGTTCCGAAGATGCTGTTGAGAATGTACCACCGCGCGTCTTCCGGCGTGTCGCCGTCGTTCCAGCGCAACATGTCGGAATGAACCGACGAGCCCTCGCAGAGGAGCCGGAGATTCGCGATATGGACGCGGTTGCGGAGCGCCGAGCCAGGACAGTCCCCGACGCGCATCATGTTCCCGTACTTGCGGATCTCGGGTCCGACATAGGACTGGCGGAACTCGAGGAGCAGTCCGCGCTTCTCCGCGGAAAGCGCCTCCGTCACCTCGTTGAGCAGCTTCTCGACCCCGTCGGGAATCGACCTGCAGTCGCGTCCCGCATACCCCTGGGCCACGGCAGGATCTGTCCCGCCGTCAAGTCCGAAGGCATCCACGAAGTCGAGCTTGAAACCGTCGATGTTCCATTCCCGAAGGCACCTGAGATAGACGTCTCGCAGATAAGCCCGAACCTCCGGGAAGCGCGGATCGAGCACCCAGCAGCGGAGTTCTGGCACATGGCGGAGCATCCTGTCCCTGAACCGCGCATAGGCCGCGGTCTCTTCGCCGACGAACGGCATCGAAAACCAGACGACGTACTTGAGGTCCATCGCCTGCACCCGCGCGACATGGCCGCGCATGTCGGGAAATCGCTTCGCCGAAACACGCCAATCCCCGCACGAAGCGTAGTCTCGCGCCTCCTCGTCCGTCTGCCAGCCGTCGTCAAGGATCACGACCTTCATGCCGAGCGCGGCGGCCTCGCGGCATTCATCCTCGACGCGTCGGGCGTCAAGGTCCTTGTGGAAGCCGTACCAGGTCGAATAAACGGCGTCAAAAGCCGCCGGAGGCGGAGTTGCGGCGCTCCCGGCCCGGGCCGACTGCCATGCGGCGGCGGACGAAACGGCATCGGCGAAACCGACCGGCCTCAGGTCTATGCGGATCTGCGTCTCGTAGGAAGTCATCGGCTCCGACGGCTCTCGGAAGAATTCGATCGCGACATGCCGGGCAAACGCGCTTTCGTCGAACGAGGGATTCAGATGCACCGTCCGCCGAAGCTCACCGACGGCCAGCGTCAGGCGGTTTTCATCCCGACGGCTCAGCAACGTCTGGATCGGCTGCGTACGCGCGATATTGAAGACACGGCCCCACCACGGCAGAGGCGCCAGGTTCTCCGCACATCCGAAATTCGGGTTCCAGGCCGTCTCGCAGTCCGTCGCCGGAACGGACACGTCGACAGTAAACGGCGGCACTGGCGAAAGACGGTCTGACACGGCACGGATCCGCACAAGGCGCACACCGGGCTCCAGCTCGCTCGTCGTCTGCGTAAACCGCCAGGACGAGGAGGAGTCGCTGCGGATATCGACGGTCGGAACGAGCATTGCCGCGCTCAGAGCCATAGTCGCCAGGGAAAACATAACCGCAATCACCTTTCCTGCGTCAAAACGCAAAAACGCACCAGACGGCGGTTGCGCAGGTCTTCTGCGACAACCCATTTCCCCGATCCGGTCACCTTTCCGACATCAATGCCTCCCGGCACCTGGGCGGCTTTCATGAGGTCCAAAAGGCGCTTTGACGGATTCTTGCGCGCCGCACGCCCGATTTCGCGCACATCCTTTCCCCATTCGCCCCAGAGGTCGTCCGGAACGTTGTCGAGATACATCCATCCGCGCGTCTCCCCGGCCCTGAAGCCGACGCGTCCATCCTCGAGCGTCAGCTCGTCAAGTGGTCCGATTCCGCCCTGCCGGCGCAGGAAGCCGGCCTCGCCGCGGTCACGCACCAGCAGACCGCATGCGCTGGCGAGATAGTCGCGGCTGCCGTCCGAAACCAAGCCGAAAGGACGGGACCCGACGTCGAGTTCGCCGCCCTTCCGCAACCGCGGGTCGTCGGCTATTTCTGCGATTGACGTCTCCGAGCAGTGGAAAAGCCGTTTTCCGAAGCGCGTGAAGTGGCCTTTGCCGCGGGCGATAGGCCATCCTGAAGTCAGCACCTCGCGTCCCGTCGCGTCGAAACGCCGTATCGCCATGTCCGGATAATGCGTAACGACAACGATATCGCCCGACCCCGGCAGAAAGGCGACCCCGCACACGAAGGCGCCTCCCTTCCTGGCCGGCAAGCGCACGACGACGCTTCGCTCCTCCCCCTTCTCGTCGCAAGCGACGATCGCCTCGCGCCCCTCGTCGTAGACGAAGAACTTGCCGAAACGCGCAAACGGATGGTCGGGACGTCCTTCCGGCAGGACCGCGCAGAGATCAAAGCGCCGGTCGCCGCGTCCGATGGCATGTCGCTGCGTCGCCTTCTCGCCGTCGAATGTATACTCCCAGACGTCGTGAAAGGACATCGACCTGAGCGTCCGTCCGTCCCAATCAAGCCGAAAGCCCTTCGCCGGACAGTTCAACGCGACCGTCTGTCCGTTCCTGATCTCGTAAAGCCTCTCGTCGTCGCCCAGCACGAAGAGCCGTCCCTTCGGTCCGTCCGAGACGGCGAACGTGCCGGTAAACCCGAGCGGAGGCTCGCCTACGGGGGCGGACTGTCCCATCACCCCGTGGAAGACAAGCGAAACGGAAAGAAGGAGCGCTCCGGTCATTTTCACTCCTTCCGCAGCGTCACGAGCCCGAAGTGCCGCGGCGGCGACAGCTTCAGGTCGAAGAGCTTGCGTTCCGCGCGTTTTCCGTCGAAGTCCCAGTCGTTGACCTGGATCGCCAGGCGAAAGGTATCGCCATCCGCCATCTTCTCGCGGTTGATGAAGCTCCAGGGGAACGCCACGCGATAGCGGCAGAGACCCGGCTTGCTCTCGACCGTAAGAGGTGCCACGCTCTTCGGCACGAGACCGCCGCCGGAAATGTCGGACGGGAAGAGCTTCTCGTTCCAGGAGATCGTCCGGTAGACCTCGGGTCCGTTCGGCGTCAGCGCCAGCGTGTATTCGCCCATCGCCTGTTCGGCCGCATCGGCGAGATCGTTTTCCGAACGCTTCGCGAGAGCCGTGCGCGCCAGGCCTATCTGCACCGAATCACCCTTCCACGTGTGCCAGCCCGTCCAGCCGTTGGTCTGGGTATTGTCCGGGACGTCGATTTCGAGCCCCAGCCGCGCCGGCGTCCAGGAGAGTCGCACGCGGCCGCCGTCCGCCATGCGGAACTCCGAAGGCGCCGTCAGGAAGTTCAGCGCATCCGTCCGCCGCACAGCCGTTCCGGTCTCGGGGACGACCGTCGTCTCGAGCGAGAGCCGGGCGAGCGGATCGGGGGCGAAGCGGTCGAAGGGAATCACGACGACGGACGAGCCGTCCGGCTTCAGAGAAACCGACTTCGTCCGCCGCGCGTCCGGGTGGCCGGGAATGCGCGTCTTCACCTCGGCGGAAAGACGCCCGCCTGTCCGGTTGCGCAACGTGACCGCGACACCGGGACTGGCTCCGGCAAAACGGGGAACAACCTCCTCGATGGCGACCGGCGCAAGCAGTTCGGCCGACTTGAACTTGCTCGCGCTCCACTTGAGCTTCTTCTGCGCGGCGAAGCCCCAGACCTTCGGCGAAGCCCCGAGCACGTACTGCGGCAGATCCGTCAGTTCCAGCGCCAGCTTTCCGTTCGGCGCCTTCGCCAGGCGAACATTGCCCATCTCGTCCGCGACCTTCACCTCGGAGACACCGACCGGGATTTCGACCGAGGACGGACGGCCGCTCCAGTCCCAAAGCGCCAGAACCGTCCTCGCGTCGTCCTTCGACGTGTAGGCATAGCCGAGGACGGATTCCCCAAGCCACTCGATCGTGCAGCTCGGGCGCAAGCCCTCGGTCAGCGCGCCGAACGCGGCGAGACCTGCGAAGACCGGACGCGGGAAGACGATTCCCGGAGACCAGCGTTGAGCCGGATAAAGCGCGTTGTAGCAGAGACCGTAGTCGCCCTCCAGCTGGTCACCGGCATCCGCGCCGAAATCGTAGGCGTAGAACGGCATGCTCCAGAGGAAGCCCTCGCCCAGCATGATCAGCGACTCGCGCACCTGGGAACCGAGCTTCTCGCGCTCGTCCCGCGGCGAATTCGTCAGGTTGAATCCGCCTTCCGTCGCGATCATCGGGATCTCGCGGCCTTTCGCGTCCTTCAGCAGCCGCTTCACGATCCGCAAATTCTCGAGAAATCCGTTCGCCTCTGGACACGGCTGCACGTAGGGGTGTACCGAATAGGCGTTCATCCACTGCGCGAGCCCAGCATCGAGAAGCCGCCGCAGATAGGCGACATTGCCCGCATTGCAAAGCGTCGGCGCCGCGACAAGCGCTTCCGGGTCTGTACGGTGAATCGTCTTCCATGCGATCTCGCAGGCCTTCACGACGGCCTCAGGGCTCGGCGCCGAGAGTTCCGGCTCCCAGCACGTCTCGTAGACGCGCCGCTGCTGAAGGCCGTGCCCGGCCGCAACCGCCGCCTTCACAATCGAATCAAGATAGCGTTCAAGTTCGGCCTGCGCCGTCTCGTCCGCAAGGATGCGCTTCCAGAAGTCCTTCGTGCAGTCGTGGATCTTGTAGTTCGAGACCTGGTAGTATTCTGACGACGGACGGCGGGCGTCACCGAACCCTCCGCGGGCATGGAGGAAAGGACGAAGATCGACGCCGGCTTCGCCGTGAAGGCCGAGGAACGCATCCTCCGCCGGTATCGGACCCTTCGCGGGATCCGGCACGACACCATAGGTAAAGACCCCCTGCGGCATCGTGCCCCGCTTCGGAAGCGTCGCTCCGCCGAGCGTCGGCCGCACGAGAAACACGCCAAGGCGATCATGGGGCAGCTCGAACGTCTCCTGCCACGAGCCATCCGCCGCCGGAAGAACGCGACGGCGGATGCAGGCGATCTCGTTGGCATAAGTCGCATCGCAGATCGAGACGACAAGCGGCTGTTCGCTGCCGGCGTCCAGGCCCGTCGCCTTCAGCGTCACTGTCGGCCGGTCTGAGGGGGCAAAGAGATTCAAGGCCGGAGAAGAAGTCTCGGCCGACAGGACCGCCGCCCCTAACATGAAAGCCAGGAGGTGCATTCCCGCGCCTCAGTAGATGGCGATGACCAGGCCCTTTGTCGTGCTTCTCGCCCTTCCGTTAAAATAGAGCGTTCCCTCGGCGACATTCAGATATTCCGCTCGCGCCCGAGCCGCCGACGTCACCCCGAGACGCACGCGGAATTCATCGATGCCGCCGACCCAGGAGCAGGCCGCATCGCCATCGCCACGCCGCGCTCCGATCGTCCACTCCCAGTATTTGCTGCTGACGAACGGCCGAGACCCGGCCAAGTCGGGGATCTCGATGCCGTCGATGTAGACCGTTGCGCCCGTGGTCGCATAGGAGAGCGTGACCAGGTGCCAGCCGTTCGCAAGATCCGTGCAGTCAACGCCAACACGACGGTTGACGTCGTTGTCCGTCACCGTCCACTTCGACGAACTCCCCTCGACGCCGGTCTCGATGCCCAGCACTCCGCCGCCACCGCCGATCGGACCGCACGTATTGAGCAGCATCCCGTAGTTTCCGCCGCTGCCGCTTTCGTTGTGCACCCATGCCGAGATCGTGACATTGCTCGCATTCGAGTCAATCGCCCGCTCCAGCGCCTTGCCTTCCTCGGACGGCAGAACGATCGCCCTGGTCGAGTCGCGGTTCGCGTTCACATAGGCGCCGCCGATCACGCCCCTGGCGCCGACCATCGACGGAAGCGGATTGACAAACGTCGCACTCGTGAACGCCCCTGCCGAATCGGTGGTCACATAGCCCTCGCCCACGTCCATGTGCAGGACGCAGGCATAATTGCCGGACGACCAGACGCCCGCGGACGAACCCGGAGACGGAATCACACCCTTGCCTTGACCCCAGTACATCCTGAACGAGCCCTCGCTCGCGGAAACCCTCGGGACCGACACCCAGAAGAGGGACTCGCCCCCGGGATTCCACGTCTCGCATTCAAAATCCAGCACCGAGCCGGAGGGTGTGGCGAAGCGGATGTCCGAACCGTCAATCGCGCACTGGGAATAGGAGAACGAGCCGATTGCCGACGGCGACACCCGCACCAGCACCGGGAAATTCTCCAGCACCGCGTCGCCGAGCGCCGCAGGCGACGGGGTGAACGAAGCATAATAGGCGAACTCCCTGCCGCTGACGCCACCACTGGCGCTGCTAAAGGATAGATAATTTTCTTCGGTCTCGGCCTCGTACGCCGCCGCAACCCAGGCGTCCGAACGCACCTCACGGCAAAGGCGCACTTCGTCGAGCGCGCCCTTAAGCGTACCGTAGCCGCTGCCCGCCGTGCCGCCGAAGGCGAGGGCGTACTCGCCGTCATAAGGCTCATCCAGATTCTCCGTGAACGTATCCTTGAGGACGCCGTTCACATACAGCTTGACCGACGAAGTGCCGTCATAGACGACATCGAAACGCGACCACCCGCTGGCGGGGCTCACATAGCCCCAACCAGAAGTCTTCTTCCAGTTCCAGGCGGAATAGACCCTCATCTCCGAACCGCATGAGCCGAAAAACTGCAGGCCCCACGCCCGGTCGTTGTCAGCGTTGGCCTTGCGCGTCAGGAGATACGCGTAGTCGATATTGTTGTCGTACACTTGCGCCCAGAGAGAGTAGGAGAAGCGCGGCGCTACCGAAAGCGCGGAAGACGCGGCGACAGACGCCAACGCCCCGTTTGCACCTGACGCGTCGGAGCGGGAGATCGCACTGCCGAAGGCGCCGCTCGTGGTGCTCGTGTTCGCGTGAAGCGTGCCCGCCGCCGAAGCACCGGTCGAGTCGACGACATTGCCGTTCAGATGCCACACGCCCGCATAGTCGCTCCAGGCCGCGGCACCGGACGCCTCCGGCGCCGAGGGGTTGCCCCAGTACATGTTGAACTGAAGTCCCTGCGAGAGACTCGGGATCCGCACCCAGACGAGCGACTCGCCGGACTGATTCCACGTATCGATGTCATGCGGATAGACCGTGCCGTCCAAACCCCTGAAGGCAAGGTCGCGACCCGTCGAGGGGAAGCTCATGCCCGAAGCCACGGAAGCGGGAATGCGCACCGGAACCGGAACATCCGCGACTGCGGATTGTGCGGTACATCCCGTGACCGTTATCGTGAGCTTGTTCGCCCAGGTCGAAGCAGCCGACGCCGTACATGACAGAATCGCGACACTCGCCGCAATGAGGCAGGAACCGAATTTCATGATTGTCCTCCTGGATTTGGGTAGTCGTCAGTATGATAGCACAAAGACAACCGCGACAGCAATACAAAACCGTCTCTATTACGCAAAAATAATCGTCTATTACGCGCAAGCCGTCCGTGCGGGGCGGCCGCGACCCCAGGGGCGGGATCAAATCTGGTTCAACTTGCGCCACGTGCGCATCGAGACGCCCTCGACGGAGCGGAAATAGACTCGGAGCTGGGCGGACGATTTCCATCCGCAACGCGAGGAAATTGAATCGATAGGCACATCTTCGCGGGCGAGCAGCTCCTTGACCCGTCGGAAGCGGACGGCTGTGATCTCGTCCTGAACGGAGTGTCCCGCCAGCTCACGGAAACGCATCTCCGCAAGACGCCGCGAACAGCCGAGTTCGGAAAAGACCTGATGCGGCTTCAGGCCATCGCAGGCCCTGAGCCGGATGATCTCCATCGCCTTGGATATCTCGGAGTTCGCGCGCGGCAGACGACGCGTCGACTGGCGCCTGACGATGCCGGAGGCAGAGAAGAGCAGCCGCGCATCTTCGGGGGCGAGCCTCCCCTTTTCGAGACGGTCGCCCAGCAACTGCGCCGCGAGAAAACCCGCCTCCTCGAAGTTCGGACGGATGCTCGACAGGGTCGGCGTCGCATTCTCGCAGGCAATCTCGTCATTGTCGATGCCGAGTACCGATATCTCGTTCGGAACGTCTATGCCAACTGTCTGGCAGACGCTCATCGCCTCGACGGCCAGGAGGTCGTTTGCCGCGAGAAGGCCGCAGGGCTTCGAGAGGGATGTCAGCCAGCGGATCATCGCCTTGTGCATGCCCTTGTCTATCTTCCGCGATCCGGACTCGAAGAAGCGCCTCGAAAAGACGGACACTTCGCGGCCGTTCAACCGCAACGCGTCCTGGTAGCAGCGAGCCCGCTCCTCGCTCCAGAAAACGCCCTTGAAGCCAAAATATGCGAACGAGGCGAGGCCGAGCGAGAGAAACTCCCGCGCAGCCACACGCCCGAGCGACTCCGAATCGTGATTGACGCGCAGCGAATTCGGCTTGAGGCGACTGAGATCGCATGAAAGATACACTGTTGGAATCCTGCCGAAGACATCAGGGCGGAATACGCCCTTCTCATCCATACCGCACTCGGCGATCACCCCGGCGGGGCGCCAGAACGCAAGCAGGTCCCTGATTGTTGCCCGCTCCGGCTCATGCTCGATCACCTGCACGTTCCAGCCATGACGATGCGCAAAGCGGTAAAGCCCCCCCAACATCTCGCTCCACGAGGAGCGAACGGACGTATGGAACACGAGAACGGTCTTTGCGGCTCGTTTCGTCATCTCCTGCCGCTCCTCAGGGCCACCAGCATCCAGAGCGACCCCGCAAGTCCCACGAGCTGGACCTGCAAAGGCAGCGGAAACGCGTAGACGGCAACCATTACCGGAGCCCAGACGATCCAGTTCGCGATCAGCATCGAGAGAAAACCCCGGCGCACGGAACCGAGACGCACGAATCCGCTTTCCACCCACGGGAAGAAAAGCGCGTTCGCCGGCATGCAGACGAGGACATTCCAGACCAGCTGGTCGACCAGCACCTTTCCAACCAGCGTCGGCAGATCATGTCCCCCTCCGAAGACCGCCGTCTGCAGCTTGAAGAAGGCATCGCACGCGACACCCCAGAGCCCGCCCCACAGGCAATAGGCAGCCACCGTCCAGGCGACCTTCGGCGGCCTGAGCGACGGCATGGCGACGAGAAAGCATCCGGGCAGCAGTCCGCAAAACACAACACGGTTCAAGGCGGCCGCAATCCATCCGCTTTCCGTCTGCCAACGGGCGACTGGAGCCAATGCCGCGGAAACCTGGGGGCAGCGATAATAGCCCAGGGCCAACACCCCCGCCAACGACCAAAGGACCGCCATCGGCACGGAATTCATCCGCACCGAACGAAGCCCCACTCTCAATGACTGTGCCAGCTTCATAGCCCCACCCACAGGAGCGCGCCCCCCTTTCACGGCAATCGGCATTGTCCTCCGCCAGAAAACCCGGTCATGGCCTTCAGTCGAACAGGATGCGGACGCGGCCGGAGCCCTTCTCCCAGGTCTCCGCGCGAAACGCCTCGTAGACGGGTGCCAGCGAATCGAGGGCGTCGGCGTCCTCCGCGCCGCCCAGGAGGAGCGGACCGTAGAACGCGCGGCGCTTCGCGGGGGCGTTCTCGGCGTTCAGGGCCGGCTGCCAGCGGCGGCGGCGGTCGAACGAAAAGACGATCTCGTCCCCCGCGCCGAACGAACCCGACACGACGAGGAATCCGCCCTCGGACGACGCCTCGACAGCCCGTCCGTTGACCGAGACGCGCGGCGAGACCATCCAGTCGCCTTGGCGGAAATGGAGGGCGACGCGCCCAGCCTCGTTTGCGGCCACCTTCAGGCGGACGGCGTTTCCGAGCGGGACGGAACACGCCTCGTCGAACTCGAATCGCCCGCCGGAGAGACCGACGCGCACGCGCGCGTCGCGGAAGAACGCCAGGTAGACGTCGTCCCGCCGATGAAACGCCGCGTACTGAACCGCCCTCGACAGGCCCTCGCCGCCGCGCATCGAGCAGCACCAGTGCGCCTCCGGCACGTGGACGGACAGGCAGTCGGTCTTCGCCGCCGCGCCCGGGCAGTTCTCCAGGCCGAACCCGCCGTTCCGCCTCTGCGCGCGGCACAGGGCGTTGAGGTAGATGCGGTCGGCCAGCTCGAGATACGCCGCGTCCAGCGTCCGCCGCCAGAGTTCGACGGCAAGAATGTAGGAATCGACGATCGCGCACGGCTCGGTCCAGCTGTCGTAGCGGCAGAACCAGTTGTAGTTCGCGTAGCTCTCGGTCATGCCCTTTTCGCGGTAGACGGCGAAGCGGCGGACGACCTCGGAGACGAGGTCCCCCCGCCCGGAGGCGTCCGCGTAGCGCAGGACGCCCAGCATCGCCGTGAGCGAGGCGTGCGTCTGCGCGCGAATGGAGACGAGGTCCATTTCGAGGAACCGTGCGACCATCTCGTCAAGAAGCGGACGGAGCGACTCGTCCTTCTGGCGCTCGTAGACCTGGGCAAGTCCGGCCATGCCGATGAAGACGCAGCCGACGTCGGTGGAAAGCCGCCACTTGCCGATCCGCGAGGCGGCGGTTCCAGACGCCGCGCCGACGCCCTTGACGCGGCCTGCCGGGTCGATGGGATAGCGCGCGAACTCGCCCTTCCACGGCGCGAAGAGGGACTTGGCCATCCGCCCGGCGAGAAGGTCGGCCGACGCGTCGCCCTTCCAGGCCGCGTATTCGCACAGCGCGCGCAGCATCCACCCGTTGCCGGAAAGCTGCTGCTCGTCGATGAAGTCGTCGTGAACCGGCCCCATGTAGCCGCGCGCGTTCAGCCACCCCGGGACGCGTCTCATGATCTCCGCGAGATGCGCGGACTCCCGGCCGGTCGCCTGCGACTCCAGGACCAGGGCGAGGATCGTTCGTCCCTCCGTGTCGCCGGGCCAGTCGTCCCCGGACGACGAGTCCGCCGGCGAGATGAACACCTTGTCCGGGGAGTAGCGCTCGTCGTGCAGGCGCGAGTAGTTGCGCTCAAGCCGCTCTCTCAGCTCGCCGCGGACGCCCACCTCTGCGAACGACGCGCACGCCATTTTCCCCGCGCCACCCGGCGGGACCGCGGGCGAGACGACCTCCGCCGCAGCAGAGACCCCCGCCGCCACTGCCAGCGCCATCGCCCCGAAAACACCCATCGCCATGTCGTTCTGGAACTGCGAACACACCCACCGGCCGCACGGACGTCAGCCGGCCGGCGCAGGCGCCGGCGCCTCTGCGGCAGGAGCCGGAGCGGGATTCTCGGCGGCAGGCTTGCAGCCCTTCCTGCACGGGCAGGCGGCATGGAGCGCGAGGGCGAGAAGGACGAGGGCCGCGAAAAGGCAGCAGAGGACGCGGCAAAGACGGCACGGCGCGCAGACCGTGAACGCGCGCGCGCGCTTCATCGAGAAGCGCATCGGACGGTTGATCGCCCAGCCACTCGCGTTGAGGATCGCGCCAAGGTCGCGCTGGCGGAGCTTGAACCACGTGAGGACCACGCTCGGGAGCGAGACGACGAGGACGAGCGCCACGACGGAAAGCGCGATCTGGAGCGCCGTCATCTTCGAAATCGTCGCCATAAGCGCCGCCGCGGCAGTTCCGACCATGGCGACGCCGATGCCGATCGCCGCCACGGAACTCGCCATCGCCGCACCGCCGGCCTGCGCGGACTGCGCACCGGCCTCGATGTTCTTCTGCGCGGCGGCCTGCTTGTCGCCAAGGAACTTCTTGACAGTGGCCGCAACGGCCTCGCCAAGCTTGCGCCAAGGGGCCCAGAACGCCTCGCGCAGCGAGACCTGCGCCTCGACGACCTTGGTGACGACGGCCTCCCAGTCCTTCCCGTCGCGGTCGTAGAAGACGCCGTTCCTGCCGGCATAGAGCTGCGCGACCGCGCCAGCCGTGACGACGGCGCAGACCGTCCGCGTCGCGCCTTCGGACGGACGCGAGAGCTTCAGGTAGATGACGCAGCACTTCGAGCGCTCGGCGAGCGCCGCGTGCGCGGCCTCGCTCTCGACATGGAAGCAGAGGTTCATCTCCTTCGCGTCGATCCTGAGCGTGCCGGTCTGGAACACGGCGAGCTCCCTGAGGTCGTAGAGGCGGCGCATGTTGACGTAGTTCTCGAGGAACTCGACGAGATGCAGCTTGTAGCGGAGCACCCTCTCCTCGTCGTCGAGCTCGCCCTTCTTGCCGGCGTTCACCACCGGCTTCGCGGCGGCCCACGCGCGGTACGGGGCGAACGCGCCCTTCACCTTCTTCCACTCGAGGCGCGTGAGCGACTCCCTCTCGCCAAGGACCGGCTTGACGCATTTCTCGGCGAACGCGAGGACCGCCTCGAGGTGCTTCGGATTGAGATGGTCCCTCAGAGGGAGGACCTTGTCTGGCTCCTCGGTGACGAGCGGCATGTCCTCGGGCGGAAGGAAGAACGCGTCCACGATCGGCTCGACCGCCGCGAGCGCGTCGCTCGCGGCGGCCGTCGCGTCCCCGGCGACGGCGATTTCGGGCAGGCGGCCCTTCTCCTCCCAGTCGGCGAGAGCCTGCATGTCCCCTTCCGACGGCGCAAGCTTCGCGAGGTCGGCCTGCTTCGCCGTGACGTCCGCGAGCGCCTTCTCCTCGGCTTCGCCGGAGGTGAAGAGCGAATCGAAGTCGACGTTCTTCGCCTTGAGGAAGTCGATCGCCGCGAGGACCTCCGGCGTGCGGATGCGTCCGTCGTGGTCGGTGTCCATCAGCTCGAGCATGCGCAGGTCGAACCTGACGCCCGTCGTCGGCATCGAAAGCGCGATCCACTGCTTGCGGTCGAGTTCCGCGAGAGCGGCGACATCGGCACCGCACGCGAGCGAAACCTGGCGCATCCTTCCGGCCCTGAACCATTTCCAGCTGTAGCTCATTTGATTCTCCTTGGATTATGACTTTAAAGGCGTTGTCCGATATTTTACCATAAAAACGCCGCGCCGTCACAAAAGCCACGGCTATTTGACCATGACAATTCCGAAAGAATTGACATTGTCCGGCTTGACCCACATCCCCGCATTCGCCAGGCGAATCGGACGAAGCGGCCGATGGTCGCGCCGCTCGTCCTTGACCGGACAGGATACCTGCAGGCAGAATTCGCACTCAATCTCGCGCGCGATGCCGGGCGACGCGACAAAACAGACGGGAATCCGCAACTTGGCGCCGCCTTCTATCGCCGAAAATCCGCTCGTCGGCTGCACGGTCTCGCAGACGTTCATCACGCCGCCCGCACTGAGCAGCACGTCGATCCGCGACGGAAGGAGCAACTTGCCAAAGCCCGTGTTCTCGACTTCTACGACGGCAAGGGACTCCTTGCCCGGCTCAATCCGCTTCGGCAGCCGCGCGTCGCGCACGACGAAGCGGTAGCCCATGTGGTCGTGCATGAACGTGTGGAGGTCAACTCCGTCATATTCGTGGAGATCGGGCATCCCTTCGAAGCGGTAGACATCGGAACTGAAAGTCCTCTTCGCGATGAAAGCGCAGAGCGGATGCCGTCGGTCGCCGATGTTGCGGAGGTAGTTGAGGTGGCAGGCGTACCAGTCCTTGACGATGTTCCACTTTTCGACGTCCAGGAGATCACCGCACTTCTCGCGGTTCTTCTCGAGCCAGTCCATGTCGACGTAGGCGAGCTCGCCGCCGTACGGATTGTCGCGGCAGATCGAATCGAGAAGCCGGCAGCCGAGCTCGCGCTTCCATTTGCCAGACCACGTGCCGTAGTCCCACCACGTCCCGAGATAGCCGTCGTTGTACATGCCGAAGCGCTTGAGGTCCTTGTCCGCGAACGGAAGCATCGAGAGCGAGCCAACGGCGTCCGTCCCGGCGAAGGCGTCGAGATAGTGGGCCGTGCGCACGAGAATGGAGATCCGTCCGCCGAGGTTGTCGCAGTATGTCCGGAGGATGCGGTTCATGTACTCCTTCTTGCAGTAGTCGGAGGAATGCATCTCCGCCCACGGCCCCGCGATGCCGGCCTCGACGCCGACTATCACGTCGTCGTACTCTGACATGATCTCCGAGAGGTCGCGGACATGCCCGAGGACGATGTCGAAGTCCGACGGTTCGCACCCGCACTTGTCGCTCCACGTGTAGCCGAGCCGCACGATCAGGGAGCCGCCGTTCCGGCGCGTCTCTTCGAGATAGCGCCCGACATCCGCCTTCATCGCGTCCGTGAGCGGGATATCCGCCCCGCCCACGCGGTTTGTCGGCACGGGATGCCCGCCCTGGACGCGGCCGCCGGAGAACTCGCTGAGTTCCCACAGCGACGAGCTGTACGCCTTCGCGCCCTTCCACTTCGGAAGCCCCTCCGGCTTGAAGACGGTCCACCCTCCGGCGGCATAGCCGCGCGCGGGACCGGAAAACGTCTCCACGCCGTCGGCATACGAAATGTCCGGCCGAAAGGAATCCTCCACATCAGCCGCGCAGCAGGCCGCGGCGACGGCAAGCGCCATGGCCGCTGCGACGCATCCTGTCCTGTCTTTCGTCGGTTCCATGATCCTGAAGTCGGCTGCGCCGCGATTCAGCGCGGGGCCGCGGGGGAGGGAGGCGCCGGCTTGAGGCGGACGAAGACGGCGTTGTGGTCCGAGACGTCCGACGCCGTGGCGACGAGCGGCGGGCCGTCCCTCTCGAAGCCCCTGAAGAAGACGTAGTCGATCGTGCTGCCGAGGCCGCGTCCGCGCCCCGGGTGCGTGACGCGCTCCTCGTACGGCACGCCCTCGAAGCAGCCGGCGAACCCGGCGGCCTCGAGCGTGCGGAAGACCGACTCCTTTTCCGCGTCCTTCCCGAAGCGGTCGGCGTTGAAGTCGCCGGCGACGACGACGGGCGCGCGGAACTTCCCGCGCTTCGGCCTTTCCTGCTCGACGAGCTGGCCGACCGCGCGTCCGCGCTTCAGCCGGTTCGACTCGGCGATCGCCTCCGTCGTCTGCCCGTAGTTCGACTTGAGGTGGACCGCGTAGACGGTCGCCGTCGTGGCCGGGGCGACGACGAGCTCGGCGCGCGCGTACCCGCGCGGGGGCGTCGCGTCCCTCCACGTCTTCCAGCGGCTCCAGCTCCCGGCGGCGGCGGGCAGCGTCGTCAGGATCGCGTCCTGCTGCTGGTCGAAGCGGTCGCGCCGGCGGTAGCCGGTGACGACGGCGACGGAGAGGTTCGTGCGGCCGATCGCGCGGCAGAGCGCCTCGGCCGTCTCGGCGTCGCGAATCTCGTTGAGGCAGAGGACGACGTCCTCGCGGCCCGTCGGGTCGACCGCCGCAAGGCCGTTGCGGAGCATCCGCCCCGCGGCGCGGATCGTCGCGCGCTCGACCTCGGGCGACGCGCGGTGCTCGGCGCGGCCCGACGGGAACCACTCGCCGTTCCAGGTTCCGACGACGAGGGCGAAGACTATGCAGGCGAATCCCATCGACAGCCCCCATTTTACCAAAAATCCGGAGGCGCGGGCGGGGAAATCAGCCGATCGGGCGGATCACGGGAGCGGGCGGCTTGTTGTAGACGCGCGAATACGGCGGCACGGACTCGATCAGCCAGACGCTGCCGCCGATCTCGGAGTCGTGCCCGACCGTCGTGTTCCCGCCGAGAATCGTCGCGTTCGCGTAGACGACGACGTTGTCCTCGATGTTCGGATGGCGCTTGAGCCCCTTCACGAGCGCGCCGGTGGCGTCCTTCTCGAACGAGAGGCCGCCGAGCGTGACGCCCTGGTAGAGGCGCACGTTGCGCCCGATGACGGTCGTCTCGCCGATGACGACGCCCGTGCCGTGGTCGATGAAGAAACGCTCGCCGATCGTCGCGCCGGGATGGATGTCGATGCCCGTCTTGGAGTGCGCGAGCTCGCTCATGACGCGGGGGACGATCGGCACCCTGAGCTTGTAGAGGACATGCGCGAGCCGGTGGATCGTCACCGCATAGAGCCCTGGATACGCCATGACGACCTCCATCCGGCTCGTGGCCGCGGGGTCGCCGTCGTAGGCGGCCTGGACGTCGGTCTCGACGAGGCGCCTCACCTCAGGAAGCTGCGCGACGAAGTCGGCGACGATCGCCTTCGCGTCGCGCCCCGGGCAGAGGAGCGCGACCTCCTTCAGGAGATCCGCCGCTATCTCGCCGACCGCCCCGCGCGCGGTCAGGTTTCCGTAGACGCACGGATGCAGGGCCGCAAGCCCGTGGTTGACGATGTGGGCGATTCTCTGGGGCAGCGTCATGGCCTTTTCCTCGCGATGCGGGCGATGATGCGGGAAGCGCCGAGGTTCTTGAGACCGAGCGCCATCAGCAGCTTGCCGACAAGGTGCCGGGACTCCGCCTTGACCTCGAGGATCTCGATGCCCTCCTTGTCGCAGAGGGACTTGAAGTCCTTCAGCGTGATGCAGTGGATGTTCGGCGTGTCGTACCACTGGAACGGCAGCTGCTTCGAGACCGGGAGGCGCCCCGTGAGCGCAAGCGTGAGGCGTATCCTGTACGCGGCGAAGTTCGGGAACGTGACGATCGCCTCGTCCGCGATCCTGAGCGCCTCCCGGAGGAGCCCGCGCGGGTTCTTGACCTCCTGCAGCGTGTCGGAGACGATGGCCGTGTCGTAGCGCCCGTCCGGGACGAACTCGATGCCGTCTTCGTCGACGTCGTCGAACAGGACGTCGTGGCCGTCCGCAATCGCCTCCTCGTAGCGCTCGATGTCGATCTCGATGCCGTCGCCCTTCGTGCCCTTCCGCGCGCGGAGGACGTCGAGGAGGGTGCCGTCGCCGCAGCCGATGTCGACGACGCGCGCACCCTCCCTCACCATCGCGAGGACGTTGCGGTGCAGGCGCTCCTGCCACTTCATCACCTTGACGGGGCGCTCGGAGAGGAACCCGCCCACGACCTTCGAGAGGTGCTCGATGTCGGTCAGGAACGAGTCGTGGCCCGTGCCGCTCTCGAGGTGGCAGTAGCTGACGGACTTCCCCGCGCGCAGCAGCGACGCGACGATCTCCTTGGACTGCCACCACGGGAAGAGGATGTCGTTCTCGTACGAGACGACGAGCACCTTCGCGTTCACGCGCGCAAGCGCGGCGTCGAGCGAGCCGAAGCGGTCGCACGGGTCCGAGAGGTCCATCGAGCGCGTGATGTGCAGGTAGGAGTTCGCGTCGAACCGGCGCAGGAACTTCGCCGCCTGGTAGTCGAGGTAGCTCTCGATCTGGAAATACGTCTTGAACAGACGGTCGCGCTCGGCGCGCTCCGCCGCGGGGGCGTTCACGAAGTTGTCCTGGAGGCGCCGGCCGAACTTCTGCTGGAGGAGCTCGCGCGAGAGGTACGTGATGTGCGCGAGCTGCCGCGCGGCGGCGAGGCCCGCCTTCGGCCCCTTGCCGTCGCCCTCCAGGTAGTAGTCGCCGCCGTTCCACTTCGGGTCGTCCGTGATCGAGTTGCGGCTCATGACGCTGAGCGCGATCGCCTGCGTGTTGAGGCTCGCGCTCGTCGCGATGAGGCACGCCTTCTCCGCGTCGTCGGGGAAGCGCGTGATCCAGTTCACGACCTGGAGCCCGCCGTAGCTGCCGCCCACGAGCGCCGCGAGCCTCTTCACGCCGAGCTGCCTCAGGAAGAGCCTGAACACGTCGACCGCGTCGTCGAAGCTGTACTGCGGGAACGACGAGCCGTAGGGCCTGCCCGTCTTCGGGTCGAGCGACATCGGGCCCGTCGTGCCCGAGCAGCCGCCGAGCACGTTGGCGCAGACGACGTGGTACCGGTTCGTGTCGAACGCGCGTCCGGGGCCGACCATCGCCTCCCACCAGCCGCTCGGCTTCTCCTCGCCGGGGCGGATGCCCGCAACGTGCGCGTCGCCCGTCAGCGCGTGGCAGATGTAGATCGCGTTCGTGCCGTCGAGCGGCGCGCCGCATTCCTCGTACGCGACCTCGACCTCCTCCAGAACGCCGCCGGAAGCGAGCCTCAGCCCGCCCTCGGGCAGGCTGAGCCGCATCTTCTTCGGTTCGACTATGCCAACGCCATCCGTCATGATTGGCGGATATTATACCATATTTTCAGCGCGCAACGCCCCGAGGAACGCGGCGAGGCGCGCCACGGACTTCACGCCGGGCGACGTCTCGAGCGTGCTGTTGACGTCGACGACGTCCGGTCCGAGCGCAAGCGCGCCGGCGACGTTGTCCGCGCCGATGCGCCCCGCGAGGATGGCCTTGTATCCGCCCTTCCTGAACGCCGTCTCCCCGTCGCCGTGCGACGAGTCGAAGAGGACGCCGTCGCCCTCCGCGCCGCCCGCAAGCGTCCAGACCTCGTAGCCCGCGGCCTTGAGCGCGGCGACGTCGGCGGCGGACGCGCGGCGGTGGAGCTGGACGACGTCGAGCCCCGCCCGGCGCATCGCCGCGGCGATCTCCTCCGCCGTCCCGCGGACGAACACGCCGACAAGGCGGACGCGCCGCCGGCCCGCCTCGCCGAGAGACGCGGCGATCGCCGCCGCCTGATCGGGCGTCACGTGGCGCGGCGACGACGGCTCGAAGATGAAGCCGAGGTAGTCGACCCCGAGGCGGACCGCCTCCGCCGCGAACGCCGCGTCGTTGATGCCGCATATCTTGATCTTCATCCTTGCGCGCCGAACCTCTTGACGAGCGCGGAGCCGATGATGTAGCCGTCCGCATGGCGGCAGATCTCGTCGGCCTGCTCCTTCGACGAAATGCCGAAGCCCGCGGCGATCGGAAGATCCACCGCCGCGCGGACCTCGTCGAGCCGCGCGGACAGCTCCTTCGGAAGCTCCTTTCTCGCACCCGTGATGCCCTTCACGGTGATGACGTAGAGGAACGTGTTCTCGAGCCCCTCCGCGCTCGCCTTGACGCGCTCGATCGGCGTGTTCGGCGCGATGAGCGGCACGTAGGAGATTCCGCGCGGCTTCAGGACGGCCAGAAGCTCGTCGCGCTCCTCGAGCGGCAGGTCCACGGCGAGGACGGCGTCGATCCCCGCGTCCGCCGCTTCGTCCGCGAACCTCCCGAGCCCGTTGGCGAAGAGAAGATTGTAGTACGAGAAGAGGACGAGCCCCGTCTCGGGATGGCGCGCGCGGACGCGCTTCGCGAGCGCGAGCACGTCGCCGAGCGTCGTGCCCTGCCCGAGCGCCTCGTAGGCGGCCGCGCGGATGACCGCGCCGTCGGCGAACGGATCGGAGAACGGCACGCCGAGCTCGATGACGTCGGCTCCTTCCGAGATCAGCGTCTCCACGGCGGCCTCGCTCCTTTCGAGCGTCGGATAGCCGATCGTCATGTACGCGACAAAGGCGCCGCGCCCCTCGGACCTGGCCTTTGCAAAGCAGTCTGTGATTCTCTGTTTCATGGTTTTTCGTCCTGTATGTTCCAGCCGCGCAGAACGCATGGGATCGTGTAGGCGTTCTACATGTTCTGCATGGCCGACCGGCTCTTCTTGTAGGCAAGGATGTTCTCGAGGTCCTTGTCGCCGCGTCCCGAAAGGCACACGAGGAGGATCGCCTCCTTCGGAAGCCCCGGCGCGCGCTTGATCGCCTCGGCGAGCGCGTGGCTCGACTCGAGCGCGGGGATGATCCCCTCGTACCTGCACAGGTCGTCGAACGCCGCGATCGCCTCGTCATCCGTCGCGACGGCGTATTCGGCGCGCCCCGTGTCGTGGAGATGGCAGTGCTCCGGCCCGACGCCCGGATAGTCGAGGCCCGCCGAGACGGAGTACGTGTCGATCACGTTGCCTTCCGCCGTCTGCAGAAGCATCGTCTTCGCGCCGTGGAGGACGCCGAGGCGCCCGCCGTTGATCGACGCCGCGTGCTCGCCCGTCGCAAGGCCCCTTCCCGCCGCCTCGACGCCGACGAGCCTTACGTCCGCGTCGTCCATGAACCCGGCGAACAGCCCGATGGCGTTCGACCCGCCGCCGACGCACGCGATCGCCTGGTCGGGAAGACGCCCGAACTTCTCGAGGCACTGGCGGCGCGCCTCCCTGCCGATGACGGACTGGAAGTCCTTCACCATCTCGGGATACGGATAGGGGCCGGCCGCGGTGCCGATCACGTAGAACGTGTCGTCGCAGTTCGTCACCCAGTCCCTGAGCGCCTCGTTCATCGCGTCCTTCAGCGTCGCGCTGCCCTCCTCGATCGCGTGGACGGTCGCGCCGAGCATCTTCATGCGCCCGACGTTCGGCGCCTGGCGCTTCACGTCGATTGCGCCCATGTAGACCTCGCAGGGCATTCCGAGCAGCGCGGCGACGGTCGCGGTCGCGACGCCGTGCATCCCCGCGCCCGTCTCGGCGATGAGGCGCCTTTTGCCCATGCGCTTCGCGAGGAGCGCCTGTCCGATCGTGTTGTTGACCTTGTGGGCGCCCGTGTGGTTCAGGTCCTCGCGCTTGAGGACGATCGTCGCGCCGCCGAGCTTTGCGGAGAGGCGCCCGCAGACGGTGATCGGCGACTCGCGACCGACATAGTCCCTGAGAAGGGACTCGAATTCGCGCTGGAACTCCGGGTCCTCCCGCGCCTCGAGATAGGCCGCCGCAAGTTCGTTGAGGGGGCCCATCAGCGTCTCGGCGACGTACTGTCCGCCGTAGGGCCCGTAATGTTTTGTCATGGTCATAATTGTTGTTGATGTTTTATATTTTATTAAGAATTATCACAGAGGCACAGAGGCACGGAGACTCAGAGGCTGGCTTCGCCAGCTTTCAGGCTTCTTGACCTCTCTGTGTCTTTGTGTCTCTGAGTCTCTGTGTTAAAACTAACCATTGCTTTGAAGAAGCTCACGCAGCGTTTCTTCCGGATCCGGCGACTTCATGAGCGCAGTTCCTATGAGGAACGCGTTTGCGCCCGCGGCACGGAGCCGCGCGACGTCGGCGGGCGTCTTGATGCCGCTCTCGGCGACCTTGACGATCCCGTCCGGGATCGCCCTGAGGAGGCGTTCCGAGATCGACACGTCCACCGTGAAGTTCGAGAGGTCCCTGCAGTTGACGCCGACGATGTCCGCGCCCGCCTTGACCGCCCTTTCGACCTCCTCCCCGCTGTGCGTCTCGACGAGCGCGTCGAGCCCGAGGCTGCGCGCCTCCGCGAGAAGCTCCGAGAGCTTTGCGTCGTCGAGGTAGCGGACGATCAGCAGCGCCGCGCTCGCCCCCGCGTCCTTCACCTCGCGGAGCCGCTCCCTCGTCGTGATGAAGTCCTTTGCGAGCAGCGGGATCCGCACGCCGGACGCGGCGACGCGCCGCAGGTCCTCGACGCTGCCCTTGAAACGCGCCGCGTCGCAGAGGACCGACATCGCGGCCGCGCCGCCCGACGCGTAGATCCCGGCCTTGGCGACGGGGTCGGCCGCGACGTCGATGTCGCCGAGCGACGGCGACGCGCGCTTGAACTCGGCGATGACGTTGACGCCGTCCCGCTTCAGTGCATCCTTGAATTGCATGAGACGAACTCCCTGAGCTTGTTGAGCGCGCGTCCCGAGTCGACCGACTCGGCCGCGAGCGAAAATCCTTCCTTGACCGTTGCGGCCTTCTCGCCGGCGACGATCGCCGCCGCCGCGTTGAGGAGGACCGCGTCGCGCCGGACGTCGCGGATCTCTCCGGAGAGGATGCCGCGAAGGGCCGCGGCGTTCGCGGCCGCGTCCCCCCCGGCAAGCCCCGCAAGGTCCCTTTCGCCCGGCGGCAGGACGGTCGCCGCGTCGAGAAGGCCCGTCGAGACCTTTCCGTCCTTCAGCTCCGAGACGAGCGTGAAGCCGCACGGCGAGATCTCGTCCATGCCTTCCGTGCCGGAGAACACGAGCGCGTGGACGCTCCCGAGGTTGCGAAGCGTCTCGGCGACGACGGGCACGAGCTTCGGGTCGTAGACGCCGATCGCCTGGCGCGTCACGCCCGCGGGGTTCGTGATCGGGCCGAGCAGGTTGAAGAGCGTCTTGAATCCGAGCTGCCGGCGCACGTTCGCCGCGAACTTCATGCCGGGGTGGTAGCGCTGGGCGAAGAGGAAGGCGACGCCCGTCTCGTCGAAGCACGCGCGCACCTTGTCCGGGCTGAGCGAGAGGTCGGCGCCGAGCTCCCGGAGGACGTCCGCCGCGCCGCACTTCGACGTCGCCGCGACGTTTCCGTGCTTGGCGACCCTCACGCCCGCGCCGGCCGCGACGAAGACGGCCGCCGTCGAGATGTTGACCGTGTGGCGTCCGTCGCCGCCGGTCCCCACGACGTCGACCGCGTCGTCGCAGCCGAGGTCGACCGTGCCCATCGCGTCGCGCATCGCGCGCGCCGCGCCGAGAAGCCGCTCGGCCGACACGGGGCGCTCCCGGTCGGCCGTCAGAAGCGCCGCAAGCTCGCGCTCGGAGTAGTCGCCGCGCAGGATGCCGCGGAACTCGTGGTACGCGACGGTCTCCGCGGGGGACTCGCTCCGGCCGCCGAGCCCGAAGAAGTTCTTGAGCTGGCCGATCCCCTCGGGCGTGCCGATGGACTCCGGATGGTACTGCACCGACTCGATCGGCAGCGTCCTGTGGCGGAGTCCCATGATCTCGCCGTCGTCCGTCTCGGCCGAGACCTCGAGGCAGTCCGGGAGCGTCGCGCGCTCGACGGCGAGCGAATGGTAGCGCATCGCCTCGAACCCCTGCGGCAGGTTCGCGAAGATCCCCTTCCCGTCGTGGCGGATCCGGCTCGTCTTGCCGTGCATGAGCGACTTCGCGCGGACGATCCGCCCGCCGAAGGCCTGAGCGACCGTCTGGTGCCCCAGGCAGACGCCGAGGATCGGCACCTTCCCGGCGAACGCCTTGACGGCCGCGAGCGAGACGCCCGCGGAATCGGGGTTGCCGGGACCCGGGGAGATGACGAGCGAGTCCGGCTTCAGCGCCGCGATCCCCTCGACGTCGATCTTGTCGTTGCGGAAGACCCGCACGTCGATTCCGAGGCCGGCGATGGCCTGCACGAGGTTGTAGGTGAAGGAATCGTAGTTGTCGACGATGACTGTCATGCGAGCTCCTTTGCGAAGGCGGCCGCCTGGAAGATGGCCTTCGACTTGTTGATCGTCTCCTGGTACTCCTTCGCCGGGTCGGAATCCGCGACGATGCCCGCGCCCGCGCGCATCGTGAGCGTCCCGTTCTCGAGCACCATCGTGCGGATGACGATGGCGAAGTCCATGTCGCCCGTGTTGCTGAAGTAGCCCGCCGCCCCGCCGTAGACCCCGCGCGGCGACTTCTCGCATTCCGCCAGCAGCTCCATCGCGCGGATCTTCGGCGCGCCGGTGAGCGTGCCCGCCGGGAACGCCGCCCTGAAGAGCCCCTTCGCGTCGGCCTTCGCGGGGTCGAGCTCGCCGTAGACGTTCGAGACGATGTGCATCACGTGGGAGTAGCGCTCGACGTGTGCGAGGTCGCGCACCGCGACCGTGCCCGTCTTCGAGACGCGGCCGAGGTCGTTGCGCGCGAGGTCGACGAGCATCATGTGCTCGGCGCGCTCCTTCGGGTCCGCCAGGAGCTCCGCCTCGAGCGCGCGGTCCTCCTCCGGCGTCGCGCCGCGCGGACGCGTCCCGGCGATCGGCGCGATGGAGCCGACGCCGCCCTCGAGGCGGACGAGCTCCTCGGGCGAGGAGCCGATCAGCGTCTTCGCGCCGACGCGCAGGAAGAAGTTGTAGGGCGACGGGTTCACGAGGCGAAGCGCCCGGTAGAGGGACAGGGACGAAAGGTCGGTCTTCGCCGTGAACTTCTGCGACGGGACGATCTGGATCACCTCGCCCGCGCGGATCGCCTCCTTGCAGCGCTCGACGATCGCGCAGAACTCGTCCTTCGTCATCTCCGGCTCGAACGCCGTGAGCGTCGGCGCGGCGCCTTTGCCGCGGCCTTCGACATAGCGCGCGATCGACTCGGCCGAAAGCAGGCGCTCGCGCAGCGCCTCGATGTCGCGCATCGTCCGCTCGTAGGCGTCGGACCCGTCGTTCGCCGCCACCTTCGCGATCGTCGCCGTGCTGCGGACGGCGTCGAAGACGACGAACGTGTCGACCGTCATGAACGCCTCTGTCGGCGTGCCCTCCTCGCGGCGCCGCGGCACCCGAGGCTCGAAGTCCGAAACCGCCTCGTAGGCGAAGTAGCCGACGCGTCCGCCCTGGAAGGAAGGGAGTTCCGGCGCGGCGACGAAGGGCCGCCCGTCCGGCGCCGCGACAGGGTCGAGCCCGATGTAGGAATAACGGCCCTTCCGCTCGCCGTTGTAGACGCTCTCGAGGAGGAAGACGTCCTTCGGCTCGTCCACGATGCGCGTCAGCACCGACACCGGCGTCTCCCTGTCGGCGAGATACTCGCGGAAGACGGGCGTGCGCGCGCCGCCCGACGTCCGCCGCTCGAACTCCTCCCTTGTCAGTTGTTTCAGCATGTCGCTTCCTGTCCTTTCGGTTCCCCTTGTCGCCCGTTGAATTCCGAGTAGTATAGCAAAAAACGGCCCCGCCGGTTAAAGCGAGGCCGCGATCTTCCCGGGGGAAGCCAATGCGTCACCACGCTTCGACAGCGTCGCGGCGCCACCAGCAGAGGAAGATCTTGAAATTGCGTTTCATATTGGTGTGCGTATTTTATCAGAATCCCGCTTGCGATTCCGTAACATTAGGTTCCCAAATGAGAAAATTGGTCAGCGGATGCACACCTGCATTCCGGAAACGACCGGGTGGGCACAGAACGCCACCAGCTCCGGATAGCGGTTCTTTTCGGCAAACCGTCCGACGCACCAGTCGCCCAGTCCGGCCGCGCGAGCCCCGGCAGTCAGGGATCTGGCGGTCTTCCGGGGCGATTCGTAGTCCGCGTCTTCCGCGGTCACGCTTCCGGTCCAGAGCAGCTCCGTCCCGGAATCGTCGGCGCAGAGGCCGCTTGAGACGAAGAAGCAGTTCAGGCATCCGAACCGGCGGGTTGCCGCCGTCGCAACCGTCGTCGGGATGTAGCCGAAGGCCTGGCCGGACTTGCCGCCCGCCACCACGGTCCTGACGGATCCGTAGTTCGCGCAGTTCGTGAACACGACAAAGGAGTTGTCGACCGTTCCGCCGGGCACGAAGGACGAGATGAACCCTCCGGCGTACTTCGCCCCGATCACGTCTCCGTAATTCGCGCAGTCCACGGCAACGATCGGGTTGTTCCCCCAGATGCTGGTGCTCGTGGTCCCCTGGCCGTTGCCGCCGACGAGACCGCCCGCAAATCCGTTCACAAGCGCCTGTCCCGTCGGATCGCTTTCAGAACCGACGGACCCGTAGTTGCAGAACCGTGTGAGGATGACGTTGCCCAGCCTCCAGACATTGCCGACGGCGCCGCCAAGGTAGCAGGGCGCCGCATTGCCATTGCCCAGCGGACCGATCGCGCCGCGGTTGACGCAGTCGACGATCTCCAGCCGGCCATGGTCGACATGCTTTGCGATGTTGAGGTAGCGCTCGCCGACCATTCCGCCGGCCGATCCGCTCGCGCCCGCGTAGGTGGACGTCAGGTTGCAGAAGCTGACGCAGTTCGTGACCAGGATGCGCGGCCTCAGCGTCTCGTCGGCGACACTGGCGGCGCCAAGCATCCCGCCCAGGGCGCACCCTCCGGACGACGTGGCCGTGATCGACCCGCGGTTGGTGCAGGAGGCGATCACGACGAGGTCCGCGCCGGACGGACCCGTCCATGCCGCGGACATCCCGGCGACGCCGGCGATCCCGCCGACGGAGCAGTACCGCAGTCCGAACGCGCACGTGGGCTCGACGGTGCAGCCCTCGAACGAGGCGCCGTCCATGGCAACGCCGCAAAGGAATCCGTGGCGCTTCCCCGTCGCGGCGACAAGCGTCTGCAGGCTGAAGTTCCGCAGCACGACGCCGCTGACGCGTCCGCCGCAGTTGGTGCGGGCGACCACGCCGAAGTCCGCGTCGATGCCGGAAACCACCGTCGGGCCGCCGCTCGTCCCGCCGTCGACGACCAGGTCTTCGAGACTTCCCGAGAGTGTGCCGAAGAGCGGACCCGTCAGGCCCGTGAGAACATGTCCGTCGCCGTCGAGCTCGGCCGAGAAGTCGACGGGCGTCCAGCCGCTCAGCGCGATGTCCGCGACCAGGCGGTACCGCTCGCCGGAAGCGGCCGCGGGGGTGACCTTCGCCGCGAATTCCTCCGCGGTCGCGATCGTCTCGGCGGACGACGCGGTGCCAGGGCCGTCTGCAGCCGGCGGATCGGCGGGCGCGGGCGGAGCGTCCTGCCCCTGCGGGTCGTCCTGCCCGCCGGCGGGCGCGTCCGTCGGCACGATCTCGATTTCGCCGCGGTCGGGGATCGCGTCGAAGACGACGGAGCGGACGGAGGCCGCAGTCCGCACGGGCACGACGTTGGTCGTCGAACCCTGCACGACGCGCGCAAAGCCCGACCAGTCGTCCGGAACGTGAAGGACGACGGAGAGAGGGTAGTCGAACAGCGCGTCGTCCATGCGGTCCGTCAGCTCGACGACGATCCGCGCGGCCGCATTCACCTTCGTCTCGACGCGTGCGGTGTCGCGCTCCTGTCCGTACTTGAGGACGTCGACGTATCCGGCCATCCAGACATTGTTGGTGGCATAGAACGACATGAGGCTCATGACACCCTCGCGATACTCCGCCGTGAGGTTGTGGCTGTGGTGGCAGTTCCAGCCGCGGTAGTAGGACGGATAGGGCGAGGTCTTGTTCACCATGTTGCCGAGGTAGTAGCGGCTTTCGGGATTGAGATCCGGCGATTCGCCGTGGCTGCTGAACGTCGACCGGTAGTTGGTCTTCCCGGCCTCGTTGATGTCCGCCGTGGCCCCGCGTGCGCCGATATGGTACTTCATCGCCTCCATCGCCGTGTTCTTGCGCATCTGCGCGCCGCCGGGATAGGCGAGCGCGACGACCTTGTGGCCCGGGAGGTTCCGCTCGATGACCGCGATGTTGTTCGTGTATTCCGCCGCGGCCGTCATGTCGGCGTCGGCGAAATGGGAATAGGTGTGGGACTGGACGTCATGGCCTGCGTCCAGCACCCGCTGGAAGTCCTCCCACGATCCGTTCGCAGCATGTCCGAGCCCGATCTTGCTGCCGATGACGAACCAGGTGATGCGAGCGCCGAACCGCGCGGCCTGCTCGAGCCACCAGTCGATCTCGTCGGCATGGTTGTCGTCGACGGTAATCGTCGCCGCGGCCGTCTTGTCGTCCTTCCAGACGAGAACCTCCGCCTCGCCGACGTCCTCGGGCACGTAGCCGACGTCCCGCACGGCGATGCGGCTCGCCCTGTCGACCGGCGGCAGGCTCGTCAGCGAGCGGCCGTCGGGAAGGACGTCGGTCTTCGTCGTGTAGAAGTCGAGCCGGTCGAAGACGGCGTCCCGCTCGGGGCGGAAGGTGATCGTGTGCTCCCCGACCGGAGACGATCCGTAGACGACCGGGCATTCCGAAAGTCCGCTCCCGGCGGGCAGGTCGAGCGGAAACTCGACGCCGTCCTCGAACCAGTACCAGACGCGGACGGGGTTTCCGTCCGCCGACCTCAGGAAGGCCGAGCCCTCGAGGATTGAGTAGATGTCGTTATGGTAGGCGAAGACGCACGTCTCCCCGGCCGCGACCTCGGCAACGGACGGCGCGACGGTCGCAGACGATCCGGTTGCGACGGCGACGCTATCGGCGCGCGCGGCGAACAAGGCCAGCGACAGGGCGCAGGTCGCCGTCCCGCGCAGCGGTATCTCAGTCATCATCTTGATTTTCCCTTTCTTTTCCCGTCAGGCCGTGGCGGCCAGCGCCGCCTTGAAGGCGGACAGTTCCGTTCCAACCGTCTTCTTGAGGTCGGTCTTGTCGAAGTCGTATTCGAAGTGGAGGATGTAGAGCGGATCGACTCCGTTCGCGACGATGCGGCGGCCCACTTCTCCCCACGGCACCACCCCTTCGCCCGCCGCCACCATGTCCTTGGCCATCCTGCCGGGCTTCTTCGCATCCATCCTGTAGCGGAAGTCCTTGAGGTCGACGGACGCGATCCACGGGGAGACGAGCTCGAATCCGCGCCGCCAGGATTCGTACGTCTCGAGGCAGGCGTGCATCGGATCGTATTCGATTCCGACGAACGCGGGGTCGAGATCTCGGACCACCTCGTGGATGTCCCAGACCATGCCGCCGAAGATCGCGGGGCCCCACGTCGAGTGGTTCTGGTACGCCGCCCTCACGCCGGACTTCCGGCCCAGCCGCTCAAGCGACGCGAACGACCGCCTGAAGCGGTCCATCGACTGCGCAAACGTCTCGCGCGGTTCGTCGTAGAAGTAGTAGCCGACGCGCATCTGGCCGATGCCGCAGTCCGCCGCCGCCTTCGCGATCCGCTCGGCGGCCGGATCGTCTCCGTCGACGATCGCCGTGCAAATGGATTCGCACGCGAGGCCCCGCGCGGCCGCGGACTTCACCAGCGCCGGCAGCTTCGCGGCCGCGTCGCCGGGCTCGCAGTGTCCGCCGGGGCGCACCGTCCACTGCACGCCGTCGCATCCCGCCGCGGCGAAGAGGTCGCAGAGCGCAGACGGGTCCGCCGTCACCGGCGGCTGGAACATCTTCGAGAAGACGTGGAAGCGCGGCGACCCCGGGCGGGCGGCGCGAGCCGCCGACCCGGATCCGGTCGCGCATCCCGCGAGCGCAGCGGCCGCGGTGCCGAGAATGAAGTCCCGCCTGTTCATCCGAGCACGTATCCTTTCCGGTATTCGTAGTGGAGGAGCCCGTTCGCCTCGTCGCAGTTCGTGAAGCGCTCGGCGTCGGCGTCCCACTCGAGCCGTCGGCCGAGCTTGAAGGCGATGTTCGCGAGGTGGGCGAAGCAGGTCGAGCGGTGCCCCTCCTCCAGCGTGCAGAGGACGGCCGGATTGCGGTCGAGGCAGCGGGCAACGAAGTCGTTGATGACGTTCCGCGTCGCGCTCTCGGCCGAGCCGTCGTCGAGAAGCGCCTCCTTGAAGACGTACTTCTTCGGCTCGAGGGCGCGCGCCGGGTTGTTGAACTCCTTGCCCTTCGAGGGCACGATCTCCCATCCCTGCTGGTCCGCGAAGACCGTGGCGTCGCCCGAGGCGAGCTCGAGCTCTCCCTGCCTGATCGGATTGGACCGTCCGCCCTCGAAGACGTTGAACTCCATGGCCTTGCCGCTCGCGAACTCGAAGATGCAGAACATCGTGTCGGGGATCGTCGCGTCGGAGAGGTCGCCGGTGTAGTACTTGCCGCCAACCGCCGTGACCGCGGACGGCGCGCGCTCGTCCATCATCCAGCGCATCGCGTCGAGATAGTGGACGCCCCAGTTGCCGACCTGCGAGGAGAAGTCGACCTGCCAGCGGAAGTAGTACGGCGCGATCGTGTACTTGTAGGGGCGGTAGGCGCGCGGCCCGAGCCATGCGTCCCAGTCCATGCCCTTCGGCGGATCGCACGGCGGGCACTTGCCGATTCCGTTGGGGCAGATGTTGGAGACCCGCGCGGCGCGGCCCGTGCGGAACGTGCCGTAGTCGCCGGCCGCGATCGCCTTCTTGAGCTCCCGGTACGCGTCGTTGCCGCGGCGGTTCAGTCCGACGGCGACGATCTGCCGCGAGTTCTTCTGGGCGTTCACCATGGCGCGCCCTTCGGCGACCGTCGCCGTGAGGGGCTTCTCGCAGTAGACGTCCTTCCCGGCCTTGATCGCGTCGATCGTCTGGATCGCATGCCAGTGGTCGGGCGTCGCGATGCAGACGGCGTCGACGTTCGGGTCCGCGAGAAGTGCCTTGTAGTCCGCGTAGAGCCGGCACGTCCCCGCCTTGATGCGCGCGGCAAGCTCGACTTCCTGCTTCTTGAGCGTGCCGTCCTTGTTGCGGAAGTTCGGAAGCCGCCCCTTCAGGCCCCATTCGAGGAACTTCGGATCGAACGCCGAGTCGTCGCGCCGGAGGTACGGCTCGTACACGTCGGCCAGCGCCGTGACTTCGACCGCCGGGTTCTTCATGAAGATGTGCAGGAGCTGCGTCCCGCGGTTCCCCACGCCGATGAAGCCCATGCGAACCCGCTCTTTCGAGCCCTGCGCACCCAGGATGTTCGGCAAGGCCATCGCGCCCGCCGCCATCGCACCGATCTTGATGAACTCACGTCTTTCCATTTTCAGTTTCCTTTCTTTAAGCTCTCATGACCTTAGGCCCTTTCGTACATCTTCTCGTAGCGCGGCATCGGCTCGAGGACCCCGCCCGACTTCGCGTAGTAGTCCGCGTCGCACTCGAAGACGCCCTTCTCGGTGCGCGTCCAGTGCGCGTCCGGATAGGCGAGGTCCTTGCGCATCGCCTCCCAGTTGCGGAAGTTCATGTGCCCGTTCGTCTCGACAAGCCCGAGGTCGCCGATTCCCGGGAACGCGGGAAGCCGCGCGGCGACCGACTTGTTCCACTCGACCATCGCGGGACAGACGGTCAGGTCCGCGCAGAAGCAGGGGACGTCCTTCTCGTACGCGGCCTGGGCGATCTTCATCGACATGGACATCGTCTTCGCGATCGGCTTCAGGGCCATCGCGCGATAGCCCATCTCGACGCGCTCAAGCGCGTCCTTCACCGTGTGCGCCGACTCGTCCGCCGCGAGGCGCAGCGGTATGTCGTTCACGTCGACGTCGGCGTATTCGTCGAACGGCTCCTCGACGATTGCCACCTGGTCGTACGCGCCGATCTTCTTCAGGTGGTCGACGAACCTGAGGAACGTCTCCTTCTTCTCGTAGCGGCCGTTCGCGTCGAAGTAGTAGGGGAGCTTCCCCGACTTCGTGTACGGCGTGCGGCAGTCCTTCAGGACGGCGTGGATCTCCGAGACGCGGGCCATGTCCTTCGCCAGCATCTCCTCCTGCGTGCCGGGCTGGCCGATCTTGATCTTCATGAAGAAGTAGCCGGATTCGACCGCCTCCCTGATCTCCGCAACGGGAACCTTGTAGGAGAAGAGCGGAATCGACGCGCACTTCGCGTGATGCGCGGCAAGCGCGGGACGATAGGCGCCGGGAATCATCTCGTCGAACGACGTGAACCCGTTTTCGCGGGCGAAGAGAACCCACACGGCGTTGTCGACGGCGACGAGCGCGTTCAAGGCGTAAGTTGCGCGAAGATCGGGATTCGCCGAAACCTTCTTGCCATACTCCCACACCTGCGGCCAGAGCCAGTCGTTGAGCTTGACCGGAGAGGTGAACGTCCTGCCGACGAGGAGCTTCAGCGCGTACTGCGTCATCGAGAACATGATCGCGTTGCCGCCGCACTCCGAGTTCGACGCAAACACCTTCGCGTCGGACCAGAGGCAGCTCTGCGTCCCGAGGCCGATGCCGTGCTTCCCCGACGTCGACTTGACGAAGGCGGAGACGATCCACTCCTCGGTGAGGAAGCCGCCCTTGAATCCGAAGGGCCTCACCATCGGCTCGCGCTCGAAGGCGCAGCCCGTCTTCGCGATCGTGACCGGCTTCAACGGAACCGCCAGGGCCGCCGCCGCGAGCGCACCCCTCGGCGCAAACGCCGCCGCAAGCCCTCCGGCGATGAACCCCCTTCTGCTCACTTCCCGAACGTCCATGTCGGACCTCCTTTCGTGCTGTTTCCGGAACGCCACAATTGTAGCAAAGGCAAACTATCCTCGTAGGAATATAAATCTATCCTTTTAGGAATGAAATGCGGACGGAATTTTGCTATAATCCCAACCATGAAAAGACGCTCGCGCCCAGTCACGGTCTTCGTCGCCCTCGACAAGTCGCTCGTTTCGCGGACGAAGAAGCTCGCCGGCATCTTCCGCGCGATGGCGCGCGTTCCGCACGTCGACATGCAGCTGATGGACGAGGGCCGTGCGCTGACGCCGGCGCTCGTGGACAAGGCCGTGGCGTCGGGCACGGGGGCCTTCATCATCGGCGCCTCGGGGGTCGACGCGGCAATGTCGCGCATCAACGGGCTCGGGCTCCCCTGCGTGACGATTTCGCAGCCCTACCGGCTCCACGGCAGGGCGTGCTCGGTCCGCACGGACAACAGGAAGGTCGCGACCGAGGCGATGCGCCTCTTTTCGGAATCTCCCGTCATCGCCTCGTTCGCCTACTATCCCGCGGCGGGCGACCCCGAGTGGTCGAGGGCGCGGGGCCGCCACTTCCTCGAACTCGCCGCGAAGCGCCGCGACCGCACCGCGTCCATCCTGCCGCGCAACGGCACCGCGGAGAAGCTGGCGAAGCTGCCGAAGCCCGTTGCCGTGCTCGCCGCGAACGACACATACGGCGCGGAGTTTCTCGGCATCTGCCGCCGGCAGGGCCTCAAGGTGCCCGACGACGTCGCGGTCATCAGCGTCGACAACGAGGAATTCCTCTGCGAAAGCGCGACGCCGCCGCTTACGTCGATACAGCCCGACTTCGAACGCGAGGGATTCGAGGCGGCAAACGCCGTCGTCGGACTGCTCGACGGCAGGAGCGTGCCGGAGCGGATCGAATGCGGGACGCTGAGGACGGTCGTCCGGCGTTCGACCGACGAGAAGGACTACGCCGCCGGAATCGTCGGACGCGCGCTGTCCTACATCAACGCAAACGCGACGTCCGGCGCGACCGTCGAGGACGTCTGCGCCAGCTTGAACGTCTCGCGCCGCCTCCTCGACATCTATTTCAAGTCCGTCAAGGGGATTCCCCCGCGCGAGGCGCTCGTCGAGGCGCGCCTCGCGGCGCTGAAGAAGGCCCTCAGGAACTCCGACCTCCCGATCGCGGCGGTCTGCCGCAAATGCGGCTTCGGCAGCGAGAACCATCCGAAGAAGCTCTTCCGCGCGCGGTTCGGCATGACGATGCGCGACTTCCGGAAGATGACATAGCAACTGGTCCGCTCCGTCGCGCGAATCCCTCCGTTGTCAGTCGCTCTCCGGTGCGAATGACATCACAATCACGTTCGCGATTCCGCACCATCAGATTCCCAAATGAAAATCTTCCGTCAGAAATCGAAAACGGCTTCGCCTACCCTCTCGTAAGCGGGAGACGGGCTCCTGCGGAACTGCAAAACAGAAAGTCGAAAGAGGTGTGACATGGACAACAACTTCAGGAAACTGACGGTCGCCGCCCTTGCGTGCGCGGCGCTTTTCGGAACGGCCTTCGCGGCGCCGCACGGAGGGACCCACGGACGACCGCCGCAGAAGCCGGCCGTCCAGCACCGCGCCCCGGCGCCCGGAGGCGCGCACCACAAGGCGCCCGCGCCGCACGCGGTCCAGCACGCGCACCATCCGGCGCCGCATCATCCGGCACCCCCGCCGCCGCGCCGCCCGGCTCCGCCGCCGCCTCCGCCGCCTCCGCCTCATCACGACTGCACCACCGGCGTCGGCGCATTCGTCGGCGCACTTGTCGGGGGGCTCCTCGGCGCGGCGCTGTAGACGCGCCGAGTCAACGGACGCGCATCCGGTCCGCTCCATCGCGCGGCGGGCCGGACGCCGCCCTATTCGAGGACCAGGTCGCCGACGTGGTCGAGGTCCTTCGAGTGGGGGCCCGAGAACCAGCCGCTGAAGCCGATGCGGCCTTCGCCGTCGTCTTCGTTGAGGATCATCGAAAGCCCCAGGTTGGCGCCGGACCCGGGCTTGAACGGCGCAAGGCACTTCCAGGGGATCGCGACTTCGTAGCGACGCGAGCCGCCGCCGAGCCTCTGCTCCGCAAGCGTCCATGGAGCCCTGCCCTCGCCCACCGAGGGATGGGCCGTCAGGTAGCAGAACGCCTCGGGTCCGGCGGGCGTCACGCCGCAGCCGTAGTCGTACTTGCCGGATTTCTCGGCGCTCGTGCGCGCAGGGTCGAAGAGGAACTGTAGCCCGTCCTGGTTCCAGAGGTTCGCCCCCGAGATCGGCGCGCGGTAGACATCGTCCGTCACCTCGACGAGAAGATAGAGGTTCGTCTCGTCCCACGCCGCCTTCCAGACGCAGGACAGGTCGTCCGCCCCGCCCCAGGGCTTCTTCCCCTTGCCGTACCGGAGCGACTCGTCGGCGGACGCGCCAATGCGCTCGGCGGGCGCGTTCCGCCAGAACGGCTCGTCGCCCTTCCCGTCGATCACGACCTTCCCGGCGGCCTTCACCGCCTTGGCGAATCCGCCGACATAGCGCTCGCCGGACGAGCGGCGCCCCTGCTCGTCGACGACCGTCGTGCGGACCTTGTAGATCGTCTGCGGCGCAAAGTCCGCAATGCGCGCGTCGACCGAGAGCGTCGCGCCGGGCGCAATCGTCGCGCGGCCCTCGTTCTGCCCCTTGAGGTAGGCCGAGAGCGAGCCCTTCTCGTTCAGGCGGAACGTCCCGCCCGCAATCGTCCAGGAGTCGACGAGCTCGACCGTCCATGTGACGTCCTTCGGCTCCGCGCCGTTGTTTACGAGGGACACGACGACCCCGGGCTCGCCCGCTGCGTTCCGCGCGGCTGCCGCGGTCGTTGCGCCGACGGGGCTCATGATCGGCATCGAGAGGACGATCTCGGCGCACGGCATGCCGGACGCAACCCTCTGCACCATCACGCGCCCGGCGCGCGCGCCGGTCTCGCCCGGGGCCGTGACCGTCATCTCGACGTCAACGCCTTTCTGGACGAAGGACGCGGTCCAGCGCGGCGGAAGCTTCGCCCGCAGGTCGGCCGCGCGAAGGCGCGGACCGGAAACGACGACCCTGCGGCTGCCGCCCTTGAGGATAGAGACGGGCTGCGAGGGGTCGATGGAAATCGCCGCCGGCGCATGCGACTTCGCGAGCCTTGCCGCGGTGTCGCGGTAGCGGAGCATCACCGGCTCGCCCGAGAGCCCGAGCGTGACGACGCCGCCCCACGGCGCGAGCCTCTCGTGCGACCCGTCGACACGCGTCAGGACGACGTCCTTCGCCGTCGGCAGGGACACGCCTCGGTCCTCGCGTTCGCCTTCCTTCCAGAGGACGAGGAACGAATCGCCCGTTCCGTCGCGGAACAGGTACGACTGCACGCCGTCCGGATGCCGCACTTCGTCGACGACCTTCTTGACCGTCACGTTGTTGATCATCGCGTAGTACATGATCGCGTCGAGGCGCGGGTTGTAGAGGCAGTACTGGCAGTCGAACGTGTTGTGGCAGTCGCCGCCCGTGCCGCGCGCCTTGCCGTCCTTGTCGGGATACTGGATCGTGAACCAGCTCACGCTCGCGCCGCCCTCGGCGAAGAAGGCCGTGATCTTCTTGACGACCTCGCTCGCCACGGCGTAGCGCGTCTGGCCCTGCGAGTTGAGCCCGAGCTCGGTGCACCAGACCGGCTTCTCGCATCCGTACTTGCGCCCCAGCTCGCGGTAGCGCCGCACGCCCTGGCGGACGTTCTCGTACGTCTCGTACACGTGGAAGTCGTAGACGTCGCACCACTTGCCGAAGCCCTCCTTGAAGAAGCAGTCGAGGGCGGGGACGGACGTCGCGACGACCGTGACGTCCGGCTTCGCGGCGTGCGCCGCCTTGTACACCTGCTCGTACGCCTCGACCTTCTCCTTCGCCCTCTCCGGCTTCTCGTTCGGCTCGTTGCCCTGGCAGATGAACCAGAAGTTGTCGTCCTTGTGCTTCGAGACGAGGTCGTACGTCTTCCTGTAGACCTCCTCCGGCGTCGTGTTCTTCCATCCGTTGCGCTCGACCTCGACGGCGAAGCCGCCCGTGTACCACGCGTCGCCGAGCTTCTCCACGAAGTCCCAGCCGGAGTCGCCCCAGAGCCCGATGTTGCGGTGGCCGATGCGGTCCGCGAGCTCGAAGTACTCGCGGATGCGGCTGTCCCAGTTGCGGATCTGGAACGGAATGTCCCTGGCCGGGTATTTCTTCGACTCCGGCGCGGGGAGGCGAGCGAAGCCCGAACACTCGGACGCCTCGGCAAAGCCCTTCGGCGAGACCTTGACGTGGATCTCGTGGTACTTGCCGATCTCGACGGCGTCCTTCGGGACCGTGAACGCCCCGCGGTACGCGATTCGCCCGTCCGCGCTTCCGCCCGGCTCGAGCGCGACCTCCGCGGGCGCGAAGGCCTCCGCGCCCCAGTAGTCGCACACGGTCACGAGCGCCTTGCGCGAGCCGGCCGGCAGCCCCTTGAGCGTCTGCACGCCGATTTCGAAGTCCATCGTCTCCTCGGGCAGGAAGAGGTGTCCGTTCGTCTTCTTTCTCCCGTCCACCGTCTTGCGCCCGTCGATCAGGATCCGATCGACGATCCTCTCCGCCTTCGCGCGCTCGAGGGGCGTCAGGACGAGGTCCTTGACGGAGACGGTGCCGTGGGTCTTGTAGTAGCGCACCGCAAAGCGCGCCTTCGCCGTCCCGCGCGGGAGCTCGACGTCCTTCGACAGACTCTTCCACCCCTTCTCGCCGCACTGGTCCACGAGCGTGAACGTCTCGAGAACGGCTCCGGCGGACGACAGCGCCTCGAGGTGAAGACGGACGCAGAAGCTGTTGTCCGGGGAGTGCAGCCTGCTCGCGACAGCCGCGGAGACGTTTACGGGGCCCTCGGACGCGCGGAACGGCGCGCCCGTCCAGTCCGCCTTCTTCCCGGCGAGCATCTCGTCCTCGCCGAGCTTCAAATCGAGCTGTCCGCCGCCGAACGTCTCGGCATGGGGCTTTCCGGCGGCGCGCGCCGCCTCCTTCGCGGCGACCTTGATCCCCGAGAAGAGGAACTCGCCCCTCTTCGCCTCGCCGAGGACATGGCGCCCGACGATGAAGTGGACGCTCTTGAGCGGCTGGTGCCACTTCGAGTCGTTCGCACCGCCCCACTTTTCGTAGCGCCCGACGAAGTCGACGGCCGCCGAAGTCCCGGCGTTCTCGAAGTAGCGGAGAACGGGGAAGACGATCCGCTGCCATTCGCCCGACGGGGCGATCCTGACCGGCAGCTGGTGGCACTGACCCGTGCCGTCAATCAGCCGCATCGTCACGCCGTCCGCTCCCTTCGGGGCCTTGACCCAGAACGAGATCGCGTCGACTTCCGACTTTCCCGCGTCCTTGCCCATTCCGACGTAGTTGCCGCCGCCGGTGAAGTCGGCCGACAGCTTGAGCGCCGGCCGCCGCTGCGCCTCGACGTCCGCCGCCGCCTCGAGCGACCCCTTCGCGCCGGGGAACTCCGCGCCGTTGTAGAATCCCCAGCCGCCCTTCGGATTCTTCGCGTCTATCAACGCCGCCTCGTCCGCCAGGCAGACGGAGGCCGCAACGGCGATCAACGCCGACATGAACGTCTTCATTGCCCTGTTTCCTTTCTCGACACCTGCACCATGAAAGTGTGCATGCGATTCTACCACTCCCTCGCAGAGCAGTCAATCTCGCAAACAGCCTATCCGCCAACAAAATAGCGACCTATCCGCCAACGCGCGCCCCGCTCCGCCAATGTCTCGCAAGCAACGGCGTCTCGACCGCCGCCTTGAAGAAGCGGGGGAGCGAGTCCGCGACACGCCGGCTACGCGCGGTCGTTCATGCGGACTCCCACGGGGGCCGGCGCTATCTGACGGGCACCACCTTGAAGAACCCCGCGGGCGCGCCGTCCGTCTCGACGGCAAAGTCGAGGACGCCGTCGGACATCGCCTCCACCGCTTCGCCCCACGGCTCGAACGGCTCCGTGAGCGACGACGTGCGGTAGACCTGGTACCTCGCCCCCTTCACGGCATTGCCGACCGAAAGCGCGAACGTCCCGCCCCCACTCGAAGCGAGCCCCAGCGCAGGCGCCGGGACGGCCAACAGAGGCTGTATCATGAGGGTTGTCGCGGTGCTCGCTATCTCAAGCCCGCCGGAAACCGCCGCGGCGGAGATGTTCTCGCCGTAGACGCTTCCGTTCGGATAGTCAACGAGCGTCGCCGAGCCAGCGCCCTTCGCGGCGAGGAACGGAGAGTCCGGATCGACGACAATCTCCGTCAGGAGCCCGGCGTTGTGGTCGTTCGTCCGGAGGAAGCTCCCCTTCTCGCGATAGAACGGCGCCTGCGCATAGCCGCCGGCAGGGACGGTGAAGACGATCTTCGGGCTCACCTCCGGCTTGCCGTCGCGCCCGGCGATGACGCCTGGACAGTCAAAATGCGGCGCCGCGCCGCGGACGTCGAGCGAGCACCCCTTTCCGTCGGTGTTCCTCGCGAGATAGATTTCGCGCTTGGAGCGGAACGTCGAGTCGTCGAGAATGAACCGGGTTCCGCTGCCCCTTATCGAGAGCGCCCAGTCGGACTGCAGGTACGTCGAGCCCCCGCACACCTCGATCGTCGCGCCGCTGCCGTGGAGCGGAGTCTCCTTCACGGTCTCGTAGGTCGCGCCGTTCGCGAACTTCAGATACGCGCCCGCCGCAACGTACTTCGTGTCGCGAGAGTAGTAGTAGATCTGGCCGTCGACGGTGAACGACGCGTCCTTCGCCTGGTCCCACGCCGTCCCCCATATCTGCATGCGGACCTCCTCCTGCAGCTTCTCGCGATACAGCGTGACGTCCACGTTCGCGCATGGACAGAGACTGCCCACCTGGACGGATTCGGTGATGCGAACGCGCACCGGCTTCGTCAGGTTGCGGAAGTACGCGCGGCACTCGGACGAGTTCGGATACGTCGGGTTCTCGATGTTCGTGCTCTCGACGATCCAGTTCGCCGGATCGGACCAGTCGCCCTCAGCGACCTCGGGATTCCATGCATAGTGAGTGGCATCGACGACGTCCGGCTCTGGTTCCGGATCAGGATCGGGGTCGGGTTGTGGATCAGGATCGGGTTCAGGGTCTGGTTGTGGATCAGGTTCCGGGTCTGGTTCGGGATCGGGCTCTGGATCAGGGTCTGGATCGGGGTCAGGCTCCGGATCGGGTTCGGGATCTGCCGATGCGGCTGCGAGCAGCGCTTCCTTGACGAACGCGCCCCAATAGGGCGTGGGAGTGTAGTTCCAGTCCGAGATGGCGCAGGGCGAAGACTTGGGATGGAAGCTCCACGCCGTCCAGTTGAGCTTGTTCTCCTTGATGCAGGCAAGCACCTTCGGCGCCCATTCGTACGGATCCTTCGCCTCGGTCTCGAAGGACATCGGCTCGACCTGGCAGCCGACCTCTCCGAGCAGGACGGGGTGCTGCGCCGCGATGTCGAGGAACTTCCCCTGCCAGTTGCTCTTCCACGGATACACGTGGGCGGAATACATGATTCCGTTGCCAAGCGTGTCCTCGAGGGCATAGCCCTTCAGCACGCCCGAGAGGTCGTAGCCCCAGTCGAGTCCTCCGCAGACGACGACGTTCTTCGCGCCCGTCGAGCGCACGGCGTCTATGAGCATCTGCATGCCGTCGTGCCACACCTGCCACGTCGTATCGTGCGGCTCGTTGAGGATGTCGAAGAGAACGCCCGGACGGTTCGCGTAGCGCGCCGCGCAGCTGCGCCAGAACGCCGCATGGTCGGCCGTCGCCTTTTCGTATTCGTGAAGGTCGACGACAACGTAGCATCCGCGCCCGTTCGCCTCGTTGAGCAGGTTGTCGACGCGCTGACGGTAGGCGATGCCCCCGTCGGACGCGCTGTTTCCGAACCAGTACTTCGAGTGTATCGGCAGGCGAATGACCCCTGCGCCCCATTCCTCGATCGCCTTCTGGAACGAGGCCGTCATCTTCTCGCCCTTGACGCCCCACTCCATCGACGGAACGTTGACGCCCTGAAGCCACACGCGCCTCCCCGCCGCGTTGACGAGGCGGTTCCCCTCGACGTGCAGCGCGTCGGACGCGCCCAGGCCCGCGGACGTCGGCGCGACCAGCCCCTCGAGCGGAGAGCGCGGCACGGCGTGGAAGTCGTCGAAGTCGAACGTCCCCGAGTTGCAGCGGAAGAGCGTGGGCATGTACTCGATGTACGCCGCGCCTTCGACGACCTTTATGTAGGAGTGCCGCTCGGACCAGCCCGTGTTCTTGCCGAAGACGATGTTGTAGGACGAGAGCGTGCCGCCGGACGCGTCCTTTACGTTGATCATCACGCGGGCGTCGTACCAGGACTCGGTCCCCTTGACGAGCTCCGATACGCGCCCGCGCATCGAGAAGTCGATCTGGTCGGAGCCCGAGAGGTTCTTCGGCAGGTCCAGCCGCCTGTAGACCATCTGCATCGCGCCAGGCGTCGTCTGCACGAGGCGGAGGAAGTGGTTGCCGTCCTCCTCGACGGCCTCGCCCGACGAGCCCCAGCCAGCAGGCCGTCCGCCCGACTGCGTCTCCATGTCGCCGTTGACGACGAGGTCCGTTCCGGCCGCGCACTGCGACGCGAAAAGCGACGCGCACGCAAGAGCCGCTCCCGCGACCGCACAAAGTCCGCGTCTTCCCCCGACCCTTCCGACTTCCGTCTTCATTGAACGCTCCTTTGAATGATTTTGATGCCGATATCATAGCACCGCACATTCGGCAAGGAGCAAAAAATGCGCAAAAATTCTACCGCTTGTTTTGCGCAGCGATTTCGCGTGCACGCCATTCGGTCATGGACACGCCCATCTGCTTGCGGAAGAACGCGCGCAGCGCGGACGAGGAGCCGAAGCCGCACGCGTCCGCGAGGTAGCCGATGCCGACGTGCGCGCGGCGCAGCTGCACGAGGAGCGCGTCGAGCCTGACCGACGCGATGCGCTCGTGGATCGTGACGCCCGTCGCCGCGCGGAAGCGCTGCTCGCCGAGACGGCGCGAGCAGCCCATTTCTCGGACCACGTCCCTGACGCCGATGCGCGAGACGGCGTTGGCCTGGATGAACGCCTCCGCGCGCTCGACGGCGGCCTGGTCCATCGGACGCCGCGGCGCGAACGTCGAGCCGCGGCGCATGATGCCGGAGACGCCGTACTGGAGCGACTCGCCGCGGGACTTCGGAGACGCCATGCGGCGCGCAAGCGCCTCTCCGCAAAGCCAGCCCCCCATCTCGAAGTCCGGCTGGACGCTCGTGAGCGCGACCGTCCCCCCGAGGCAGAGCGTCTCGTCGTTGTCGACTCCGATGACCCCGACCGCGTCCGGCACGCGCAGCCCCAGCCGCTCCGCCGCAAGCATCACCTCGTTCGCGAGCCTGTCGCACACCGCGAAGACCCGGCACGGAAGCTTCGCCTTCCCGAGCGCGCGCTTGATGTCGGGGAGCGAGACGGACGGGTCGTCGAAGCTGAAGTCCACGCGGACGATGCGGCAGGCGCGTCCGTGGCGCGCCAGGTGCGCCGCGAACGGGCGCGCGCGGTTCTCGGACCACGGCTCGCCCTTCGCCGCGACGCAGAGGCACGTGCCGGGATTGAGGCGCAGGACCTCTTCCGCGGCGAGCCTGCCGATGCGCGCGTGGTCCGCGCCGACGAGGGACGACGAGCGCGGGACGATCTTCCACGTCGCGCAGTCGAACCACACCGACGGCAGCAGCTTGGGCGCGAGCGCGCGGAGTCCCTCCGTGTAGTTCGCGAAGAGCCCCGCCGGACGGAACTCCTCGACGAGCCGGCGCAGACGGCGCGGCTCGCGCGCGGCCGACGTGCGCGGGACGAAGACGAGCCGCCACCTGTGGCTTTTCGCGAATCGCGTGAAACCGCGCAGCATGAGCGCGGCATACCACGGATTCGCGCTGTCGTGATAGACGAGTATGTTCTTCACCGGCAGTTCACCATTTGGCGCAGAGGCGCAGATTAGCAGAGCGTTTTGAGGCTATTATACACCGAAGGCCCCGCAGGCGCAATGCACAAAAGTTACAGGCCTTGGTTACGCGGTCAGCGGCACAGCCGCCTTGACACCCAGTCGCACGCGGCCCACACGGCGTCGAGGGAATCGCAGGGGATTTCGGGCGCGTGCTCCAGGCAGTCGGCGACCGTGCCCGCGATGTCGGTGTACTTTATCCTGCCGCCGAGGAACGCCCGCACCGCAAGCTCGTCCGCCGCCGCGAGGACGGCCGTCGCGCAGCCGCCGCGCGCGCACGCCTCCTTCACGAGCCGCAGGCAGGGGAACCGCACCGGATCCGGCGCGCGGAACGCAAGCGAGCCGAGCGCCGCGAGATCGAGCTGTTCGCGCCTCGACGCAAGGCGGCCGGGCCACGTGAGCGCGTACTGTATCGCGACGCGCATGTCGGGCGGCGAGAGCTGCGCGAGCGTCGCGCCGTCGGAGAACGTGACGAGCGAGTGGACGATCGACTCGGGGTGGACGACGACGTCGATCTTCTCGACCGGCACGTCGAAGAGCCAGCGCGCCTCGAGGATCTCGAAGCCCTTGTTCATCATCGTGGAGCTGTCGATCGTGACCTTCGGCCCCATCTTCCAGCGCGGATGGTTGAGCGCCTGCGCGACGGTCACGGACGAAAGATCGGCGGGCGCGTCGAGAAACGGCCCGCCGCTCGCCGTCAGGACGAGCTTTTCGACGGATTCGCGCGGCGAGCCCTGCAGGCACTGGAAGATCGCCGAGTGCTCGCTGTCGACCGGAAGAAGCCGCGCGCCCTTTTCCCTCGCGCGGCGCGTGACGAACTCGCCCGCCATCACCATCACTTCCTTCGTGGCGAGCGCGACGTCCATCCCCTTCTCGATCGCGGCCATCGTCGGCTTGAGGCCCGACATCCCGACCGTCGCGACGAGGCAGACGTCGGCGTCGTTCTCCTCGACTGCGCGGACCGCGGCGTCTTCGCCGCAGTAGGCCTTTGCGCCGAGTCCGCGGGCAAGCGCCTCGCATTGCTCGCGCGAACTGCGCACCGCAAGCGCGACCACCTTGAAATCGTCGGGATGAGACTGGACGACGTCAATCGCATTCCTGCCGATCGACCCCGTCGCCCCAAGTATGACGATTTTCTTTGCCACCCCCGACTTCCTAACTCCTGGCTGCTAACCCCTGACTCCTAACCCCTCTTCTCGAGGCTCTGTCCGTCGCGGGAGTCCTTTACGATCCAGCCGAGCGCGGCGATTGCGTCGCGGAGCCGGTCGGACTCCGCCCAGTTCTTCGCCTTCCTGGCCTCGGCGCGCTGGTCGAGCATCTCCTGGACTTCGGCCGGGACCTCGGCCGCCTTCTTCTCGTTCCCGAAGAAGATGACGCCCAGCACCTCGTCCATGCGACGGAAGACCGAAAGGACTGATTGTCTGGTTTTTTGATTGTCTGGTTGCTTGATTTCCTCGACATGCGCGTTCGTCTGGCGCACGAGGTCGAAGAGCGCGGCAAACGCGCGCGGCAGGTTCAAGTCGTCGTTCACCGCTTCCGTGAATTCCGCGAGGCACTTCTCCGCCCACTCCGGCGCCGCCACATTTTCTGCATGTTCTACGCCGCTACCCGAGAGCCCCTCCATGCAGCGGTCGATCTTCTCCAAGGACTTCCGCGCGTCCTCGAGCGCGGAGAACGCGAAGTTGAGCCCCGTGCGGTAGTGGGCGTTGATGAGCACGTAGCGGATCTCGCGCCCTGTGTAGCCCTTTTCGAGAAGATCGCGGAGAGTGAAGAAGTTGCCCGCGCTCTTCGACATCTTCTCGCCGTTCACGCGCAGGTGCGCGCAGTGCATCCAGGTCCTGACGAACTCCTTGCCCGTCGCGGCCTCGGCCTGGGCGATCTCGTTCTCGTGGTGCGGGAAGAGGTTGTCGATTCCGCCCGTGTGGAGGTCGAACGTCTCGCCGAGGTACTTCATCGACATCGCGGAGCACTCGATGTGCCAGCCGGGGCGGCCGCGCCCCCACGGGGAATCCCAGCCGACGGGTCCGTCGGACTCCTCCCACGCCTTCCAGAGCGCGAAGTCGCCGACGTTCTCCTTGTCGTATTCGTCCGCCGCGCAGCGGAGTCCCGTGCGCTGGTTGTCGAAGTCGATGTGGGCGAGCTTGCCGTAGCCCGGGAACTCGCGCACCTTGAAGTAGACCGAGCCGTCTTCGCTCTGGTAGGCGACGCCCTTCTCCATCAGCTTCCGGACGAGCGCGACCATCTCGGGGATGTGGTCCGTCGCCGCGGGATAGACCTCGGCCGGCTGGATGTTGAGCTTCTTCAAATCCGCGAAGAACGCGTCCTTGTACGTCTTCGTGTAGTCAGCGAGCGCGACGCCCGCGGCGTTTGCGCCGCGGATCGTCTTGTCGTCGACGTCCGTCAGGTTCATGACCTGGCGGATCTTCATCCCGTTGAACTGGACCACGCGGCGGAGGACGTCCTCGAACGCGTAGGCGCGGAAGTTGCCGATGTGGGCGAAATTGTAGACGGTCGGGCCGCAGGTGTAGAGGCGGATCTCGTTCCCCTCCAGCGGCTTCAGCTCCTCGACCCTTCTCGTCAGCGAATTGTAGACGTTCATCATGGTTGGATATTATACCAAAAGGGCGACGGCGTGGACGACGATGCCCTTGCCTGCGCCGACGTCGTCCATCCGCTCGTTCGTCTTGCCCTTGACCGAGACGCGCCCGACGCCGACGCCCATCGCCTCGGCGAGCGAGGCGCGGACCATGTCGACGAGCGGACGTATCTTCGGGCGCTCGCAGACGACCGTAACGTCGACGTTCTCGATCCTGTAGCCCGCCCCGCGTATCTCGTAGGCGGCGCGGCGCAGGAGCTCGGCGGAGTCCGCCCCCTTCCAGCGTTCGTCCGTGTCGGGAAAGTGCGAGCCGATGTCGCCCATCGCCGCCGCGCCGAAAAGCGCGTCGATGACCGCGTGTATCAGCACGTCGCCGTCCGAATGGGCCTTCAGCCCGTCGCAGTCGGGAACAAGCACGCCGCCGAGGACGAGGGGCTTCCCCGCCTCGAAGACGTGAGAATCGTATCCGAAGCCGACGCGCATGGGAATGGTTGAGGGGTTGAGGGGTTGAGAGGAAGGTCACGGGGCCAGAAGCCCGAGCGAGCCGAGCGTCGCGCGCATCTGCGCGAGGTTGGCGTCCGTCGTCTCGCTGAGCGGCAGGCGGAAGACGCGCTCGATCCTCTTCATGAGCCAGAGCGCCTCCTTCACCATGACGGGGTTGACGTCGATGAAGAGGTCGTGGAAGAGCGGATAGTACTTCGCGTGGAGCGCGCGCGCGCCGGCGAAGTCGCCCGCGAGCGCCTTGCGCACCAAGTCGCCCATCTCCTTCGGGATCACGTTCGACGCGACGGAGATGACGCCCGCGGCGCCGACGGCGACCATCGGGAGCGCGAGCGAGTCGTCGCCGGAGAGGACCGTGAAGTCCGGAATGCGGAACTTGATCGCCGAGACGCGCTCGACCGAGCCCGCCGCCTCCTTGATCGCGACGACGTTCGGGTGCTTCGCGAGGCGGACGACGACGTCGAGCGGGATCTCGCGGCCCGCGCGCCCCGGCACGTTGTAGAGGACGACGGGAAGCCCGAGGTCCGCGACCGTCATGAAGTGGCGGTAAAGGCCCTCCGCGTTCGGCTTGTTGTAGTAGGGCGTGACCTGCAGGCAGGCGTCCGCCCCGCCAGAACCGATCGCCGCCTTGGTGAGCGAAACGGCCTCCGCAGTGGAGTTCGCGCCCGTGCCGGCGATGATCCTGCACTTGCCGGCGGCGAACTCGATCGTCTTCTCGATGACCTTGTGGTGCTCCTCGTGGCTGAGCGTCGGCGACTCGCCGCTCGTGCCGACCGAGCAGATGCCCTCCACGCCCGCGGCCGTCTGCGCTTCGACAAGCGCCTTGAGCGCGCCGTAGTCGACCGAACCGTCCTTCGCGAACGGCGTCACAAGGGCCGTAATCGTACCTGAAAGTTCCATGCCGGATATTATACCAAAACTTCGCCGGTCGATGTGCGGAAGCCGCGCGGGCGCCAGCTTTCGCCCGGTCAGCGAACCGGCGAGAGGCGGATCGTCCATTCGACCGGCTCGGCCTTCGGAATGTACTTCTCCATGGGCCGGGGGCCGCACGAGGCGCCGCCGAGCCCCGTCTGGACGGGGTCGAGATTGAGGCAGACCTCGTCGCGCGGGACGAGCGGATGCCACTGTCGCTCCTGTCCGTTGCGGTGGCGGGCGAACTCGAGGTCCTCCCATCCGTAGTGGAGAGCCTGCACGAAGAGCGGCCGCTCGCGCATCTCGAAGCGGACGCCGCGTCCGTCGCCGTCGGTGAACGACGCCCAGCGCACGTCGCACTTGTAGCCGCAGTCCTGCGGACGCACATAGGGGACGTACTGGCCGGTCACCGTGCCCTCGTAGAGCCCGACGAAGCTGGCGGTGCAGCGGTCGACGTAGTTCTCGAACGGACCGCGCCCGTACCACGCCATGCGCTCGAGCGCGGCGTCGAGCTTCCACGAGAGGCCGAGGCGCGGGACGACGGGGATGCGCCCGAACGGCACGGCGCGGCTGCGGAGCTCGATCTCGCCGTCGGCGCGGAGCGTCCATTCCGTCTCGTGCTCGTAGCCGCCGGTCTTGGAACCCGTGACGGTGACGACGCCCTTCACGATCGCGGCGCTTCCGTCGTCGGAGCGGACGACCTCGAGCGGCCCGGCGTGGTAGTCCGGCTGCGCAAGCCCGCTCCCGTAGAACGAATCGTCCTTCTTCTCGAAGTCGTCCCCCGCGCGGCGCATCCAGCGGTCGTTGTCGGTGAAGGCGCGGGCGAGCGTGAGGCGCGGGCCCGCGACGACGCCGTCACGGTCGGCGAGGATCGTCCGCCCGCCGTAGGAAAGCTCGCCGAGCGTTCCGCTTCTCCGGCTGAAGACGGCCTTGAAGAGGCGGTTGCCGACCTCGACCGACGCGTCCGTCTCCTCGACGGAGACGGTCGTCGGCGCGAACCAGCCGGATGCGGCCGCCCGCGCCGCGGCGGCGGGCGCGTCCGCCGCGCGGCGCGGGCGGAACGGAAGCTGGTCGCGCGCGACGCAGTGGCCCTTGGCGGCCCAGCGCTCGTCCGCCCCGAGGTGGAACGAGACGTTCAGGAAGCACTCGACGTCCGCTCCGGGATCGACGCCGGGGTCGGGGAGCGCGAGGCGGGCGCGGGAGAGGGGCGGGACGGACGGCACCTCGAACGTCCCCGAGGCGAGGACGCGCCCGTCGCCGAGAAGCTCCCAGCGGCCCTCGAACTCGTTCGCGTCCGTGAAGCAGAAGCGGTTCCATATCTCGGCCGCGCCGGACGCGGCGTCGTCGGACGTGACGACGATGTTGCGGTGGACGTGCCCGACCTCGACGAGCTTCGGCGTCACGGCGCGGTCGGGTCCGACGACGCCGTTGCAGCAGAACGGCCCGTCGTTCGGGCGCTCGTCGAAGTCGCCGCCGTAGGCGAGGTAGCGCATGCGCCTGCCCGTCGCGGGGTCGACGCGGTCGGTGTCCCTCCAGACGGCCTGGTCGATCCAGTCCCAGATGCAGCCGCCGGAGAGCGTGTCGCTCGAGTAGAAGGCGTCCCAGTATTCAGCGAAGTTGCCCAGCGCGTTGCCCATCGCGTGGGCGTATTCGCACATGAAGAAGGCCTTCCCCTTCGTGTGCATGCGCCCTTCCGCCCATTTGTCGCCGATGTCGGGCTGGTCGAGGCCCTCGCCGAACTTGCCGCGCCGGAAGAGCCAGGCGACGTCGGGGTACATCCGGCTGTCGACGTCCATCGCCTCGTTGTAGCCCTCGTAGTGGACGGGGCGGCCGAGGGGGTCGAGCGCCTTGACCGCGTCGCGCGCGGCGACGAAGTTCGGCCCGGCGCCGCACTCGTTGCCGAGCGACCACATGACGACGGACGGGTTGTTGCGGTAGTTGAGGACGTTGTTCTCGTTGCGCTCGACCATCGCGCGCCGCCACTCCTCGCGGTAGCCGAGGCAGCGGGCGAAGTCGTTGTAGGGCGCCGCTCCGTGCGACTCGACGTTCGCCTCGGCGACGACGTAGATCCCGTAGCGGTCGCAGAGGTCGTACCAGCTGTGGTGGTCGGGATAGTGGCACGTGCGGACGGTGTTGACGTTGAACCGCTTGAAGAGCTCGACGTCGCGGACCATCTCGTCCATCGAGACGGCGCGCCCGTTCTCGGGGCTCGACTCGTGGCGGTTGACGCCCTTGAACTTCACGGGGCGGCCGTTGACCTTGACGACGGCGCCGTCTATCTTCACCTCCTTGAAGCCGATCCGGCGCGCGCGGATGTCCTCGCCCTTCCGGACGACGAGCGTGTAGAGGTAGGGCTTCTCGGCGGACCACGGGTGCGCGTCGGTGAAGTAGGCCTCGTTCGACTCGCTCGAGAGCCCCGCGACGCGCCGGAAGGAGGCGTCGTAGAGCGTCGCCGTCCACTTCCCGAGGAGACCCGAGAGCGACAGACGCGCGTCCTTGTAGTCAAGCGACAGCCCCGTCTTCACGGCGAAGTCCCAGATGCCGTCCTTCGGCGCGGCGAAGAGGGTCACGTCGCGGAAGATCCCCGAAAAGCGGAACATGTCCTGGTCCTCGAGGTAGCTGCCGTCGCTCCAGCGGTAGACCTCGACGCAGAGCACGTTCTCGCCGTCGCGGAGGAGGCGCGTGACGTTGAACTCGGAGGGGAGCTTCGAGTCCTCGGCATAGCCGGCAAGTCGCCCGTTCAGCCACACGTAGTAGGCCGAATAGACGCCGTCGAAGCGCAGGTAGACCTCGCGGCCGCCCCACGACGCGGGCACGCGGAACCTCCGGCGGTAGCACGAGACGGGGTTGTGGTCCGCCGTGATCTTCGGCGGCGTGTTCGGGTGCGGATAGCGCACGTTCGTGTAGCCGGGCTTTCCGTATCCGCGCATCTCGACGCACGAGGGGACGTCGATCGTGTCCCAGCGCGAGTCGTCGAAGCCCGCCTTCGAGAAGTCGGCCGGACGCCTCTCGGGGCTGCCGCTCCAGCGGAACTTCCAGTCGCCGTTCAGCGACAGCTTGTAGGGCGTCTCGGGCTCGAGGGCGTCCGTCAGCGCGTCAGCGACCGAGGCGAGCGGCATCGTGTAGGTGCGCGCCGGCTCGCGGTTGATCGCGTTGACCTGCGGATCCTCCCACTCGAGGCCCGCGCGGACGGCGCACGCAGCCAAGGCGACGGACGCCAGGAGAACGGTGTCTTTCATGGTCATGTCTGCCTCCGGAAACGGCTCCCCAGCCTATCGGACGACGAGGTAGAGCCCGGGCTTCTGGCGGTGGAGCCACCAGGCGTACGTTCCGCCCTCGACGCGCTTCTTGAGAACCCAGTACTCGGGAAGCGGGGCGGAGAGGGCGAGGTCCGAGACGGACGTGACGACGACCTTCTCGTCCTCGAGCTCGCCTCCGATCGTCAGCGAGAACCCGGCGCCAAGCGTCGTCTCGGCCATCAGCGCCAGCGTGGCGTCGACGATCGTCAGCGGGCCGTTGAGCGCCGCGGGTATCGACACGGTCGCGGTCGTGTTCGAGCAGAGCATCGAGCCGGTCGAGTCGATCGTGAGCGTATCGCCGCTCCCGCCGCGGTAGGTCGTCGTACCGCCGACCATCTCCAGCCAGGCGAAATGCCGCGGATCGTCCGACGTCCCGAACGTGTAGCTCTGTCCCGAACCGGCATTCCGGCAACTGTCGATGCGGAAGCCGTTCGACCCGGAGACCGCAAGGTCCTTCAGGCCATTGGACTTCGTCGAGGTCGAGATCTTGTTCACGTCGCAGTCGTTCACGCGGAATCCGAGAACCGCGTTGGAAAGCGAGATCGAGCCCGGCTCGGCCTGGACGATGTCCGGATCCGTCATGAAGTTCAACATCACGCCGCCGTCTCGGACCGTGATCTTGTTTTCGTTCCCCGAAACCGTCTTGAAGCTTCCGGCCGCAAGTACGCCGCCCCGCTCGGCGAGGATTTCGTTGTTCGTGACGACCGCGGCGCTGTCGCCTGAAAGCCCGACGGAAATCTCTGAACTCGCCATGACACAGCCGTTCGAACGGACGACGACGCGGTTGCCAGCGACCGATTCCGCCGCCGTGGAGGTCGTATCACGACCGATGTAGATGTTCTTGGCACTCGCCAAGGCTCCGTCGTCGACAACAAGCTCGTTTCCGACAGAGCGCCCGCTCTGTCCCGAATTGACCATTCCAACGCCAATGAGTACGCTCTGGTTCGAAGCCGTCAACGTGGAGTCCTTCCCCGTCACGTGGACATAGTTGCTCATGGAAATCCCGGGGCTTTCCGCCGTGCCGCCCTTCATGCGCCCGATGTAAAAAGTGTTGGCGATGCTCCAGGTTCCGCCGGAGGAGATGGCGACTCCATTGCAGACCGAACGTCCATAATAGTCGTTTTTCTCGTTCCCGCCGACAATCGTGCTCCACTTCGAGAAGTTCGACACAGAAGCACCGTCTTCGACAACGAGGATGTTACCCTCCGAATAGAAGCCGTTCCCGCCGTTGCCAACAGCCAGATGGGTGTTGCCTGCGCCGCCGACGATTGCAGAATCGGCTCCAGAGACGCGCACGACATTCGAACAGGCGTTGTATCCCACCGTCAGAGTCGGCCCCTCGACACGACCGCCGCCCACAACTTCGAGCAGGTTGCCGAACGAGCCGTTGTTTCCGACGGTCAACCCCGACGCCGAGCACTTCCAGATCGCCGAACCTGCGAAGCCCTTTCCGTCCACGACAGCCACGTTGCCCGTGCTGGAGCCGTTTCCGACGCCTCCTGCGTAGCCCTTGTAGAGCTTCGAGACGAACCCTTCTCCGCCCACGATCTCGAGGCGGTTCGAGTTCGCGCCCGACCCCTTTCCGATTTCGTTGTTGACGTTGTTGACGGTGATTTCGTCCCAGACCTCTCCGCCGTTGCGGATTGTCGCCGAATTCCAGCTCGCGCCGTTGCCGATGCCGATGGCAAGGCCTCTCGTGTTGTAGATCATGTTGGAGACGATTGCCCCGCCCGTCACGCCGCCGCCGTCGACAAGAAGCGTACAGTTCGTCGCGGCGTCGCCGATGGTGAGGCCGTAGCGGCCTCCGTCCCAATAGGCGCCACCCGGCGTGCCCGTGGTGTTGATGACTTCGATCGCAACGTTGTCGTTCCCGCTTCCGGTCGTTACATGACTCGAAAGGGAAAGTTGCGAATCCTCAAGGATAAACCCTCCGCTGGGCGGTGTAAACTTCCGGACGGAGGCCGTAGCGTTCTGCAATGTCAGAACGCCATCGCCAGATACGATGAGTTCGCCGCTGCCAGTCGGGAGCGAACTTGCCGTGACGTCTTCGTCGATCTCGACCTTGACTTTCCCGTTGTTGATGCGTACTGGGAAGTTCGGCATGTGCTTGAGCGTCAGCGTCTTTGTGTCGCCACCGAACACGGTCATGGACGAGGCGTCGATCTGGGCGTCAATCGTGCAGTCGCCATACAGGGCCACGACAAGTTCGCCGCCGTTCGCCGAAATCGTACCGCCACCGACGACATTGGCATTATTGGCTCCAATCATAAGACCGCCGGACATGATGGTCAGGGTCTTCCCCTCGGGAACGGTAAGCGCGGCGCCGATCTTGATTGCGTTGACGCTCTGGTCCGCATCAAGGGCCTGAGCCGACGAGAACTTGAGGTTCTTGTCGGCACCCCATCCGGAATCGTATGTCACGTCCTTGAGCTCTCCGTTGGAGAATGTCAGGTAGTTTACAGACCCTCCGTTGATGGCCCAAGGCTCGAGAATCCCCCCGGCCATGGCCGGGGCTGCGTCGAGGAAAACATGCGAACGCGTGCCGAACGTGCCATCCGTCGAGATGGCCAGCGTCCCGTACTGGCTTCGCGAAAGGGAAGCGGCGCTTAGGGAAACCTGCTTGGCGTCCGAACCCGTCTTGAACACAAGTTTTCCCGAGCCTCCGACAACAAGTGCATCCGCTGCATACGCCGTGGTGCCGTCGTCGTTGGCGAAAAGGCGAAGTTCAACGCTGCTGTCCGACTGCCACTGGCGTGGGGCGTCTCCGATTTGGTAGGTGCTGGCGATTCGTCCGCCTCCGTAGAAGTAATGCGATTTCTCGGCAAGCACAATGTCGACGGAATTGTTGGGCTGCGCCATGTGCAAGGTGCTGCTCCCTGTCTTCGAAAGACGTCCGGAGCCGGAGATGGAGACGCAGTCGTTTGAGAAAGTCGACGCCACGTACCAGTCCTGGTCGTCGGAGAGAACCACCGGAACGGAAAGAAAGTACGTATCCTTCGTACAGGAGATTCCGCCCGCGCCGATCGTCAGGGGGCCTGTCCCGGGAAGAAACCAGTGCTTTCCGCTTGCGATGCGAACGAACCGCGCGGACACGTTGTAGACCGTCGCCGTGTTGTTGCCGCTGTTGAGCGTAAAGTACGCATCGGAGCCGTTCGACCATGCGACAGGCTCCGTTGTGCCTGCGTCTGTTGCGGCCCAGGCGTTCGCCTCGGTACCCCAAACCCCCTCGCCGGCGGCCTTTTTGGTCGTCGTCGGGTTCCAGTAGAGGACGTCTCCGGCGGCCGACAGGGCGGCGACGGAGAGGACTGACGCGAGAATCTTGACTTTCATGGCTCCATTATACCAAATCTCAGTCGACAGGTAAACAAGTCGTCCGCCTTTTCCGCCAACGATAAATCGGCCTTTTGGGCAATCGCGTCCGCCGTCCCCCGCGCGGCGCGGGACGGGCGCCTTTTTGGTATAATATGCCGCGATGAAGAAAGCCTGGAGCATCCTCCCGGAGGAGTGGAAGACGATCCTGGCGGAGCGCGGCCTGCGCGCGTTCCGCGCGGACCAGATCCTGCAGTCCCTCTACCGCGACTACATCGACGACTGGGACCAGGCGACGACGCTGCCGAAGGACTTCAGGGAGCGGCTCAAGGAGGAGTTCCCGATCACGAAGGCCGAGACGCTCGACGTCTCGCGGTCGGCGGACGGCACGCAGAAGCTCCTGATCGGCTTCGAGGACGGAAACGCCGTCGAGACGGTGCTCATCCCCGCGACCGGGCGCTTCACGCAGTGCATCTCGACGCAGGTCGGCTGCGGCATGGGCTGCGCGTTCTGCGCCTCCGGCGCGCGCGGCGTCGTCCGCTCCCTCGCGGCGGACGAGATCGTCGCCCAGTACATGGCCGGGCGCCGGCTGGGCGAGATCACCAACATCGTCGTGATGGGCATGGGCGAGCCCTTCGCCAACTACGACGAGACGATGCGCGCGCTCCGGCTCGTCAACGCGGGGCGCGGCCCGAACCTCGGCGCGCGGCACATCACCCTCTCGACCTGCGGCGTCGTGCCGGGCTTCGCGCGGCTCGCCGCCGAGGGCATCCAGTTCGAGCTCTCCGTCTCGCTCCACGCGCCGAACGACGCGCTGCGCGACGAGCTCATGCCCGTCAACCGCACGTGGCCGATCGACGCGCTCCTGAAGGCCTGCGCGGACTACACGAGGGCGACGAAACGCGTCATCACGTTCGAGTACACCGTCATCAAGGGCGTCAACGACAGCCGCGAATGCGCCGAGGAGCTGGCGCGGCAGGTGAAGCGCGTGCCGATGGCGAAGGTGAACCTCATCCCCCTGTCGCCCGTCTCGCACCGTCCCGACTTCAGGACGCCGGACGAGGCGACGCTCCTCATGTTCCTCGACGTCCTGATGAAGAACCGCGTCCAGACGATGCTCCGGCGCTCGCGCGGGAAGGACGCCGACGCCGCCTGCGGACAGCTGCGTCTCCGCCGCCTCGGCGGCTGACGCAGCCGTGCGGGCGTCGACCGGAACGCGCTGCGCGTTCCGCGGCGTAATCGCCGGCACGTCGAAAAGCGGGGAGGTGGTGGGCTATAGTGGATTCGAACCACTGACCTCTTCCATGTCAAGGAAGCGCTCTAACCAACTGAGCTAATAGCCCGAAAAACGAGGGATAGTATATCATTCCGCCGCCGCCGCGTCAATGGGGCAAATTGAGAAATCTTCGATCGGGGGCGCCGCTCGAGGCGGGCTCGCCCGGACCCGTCCCCTCGGCCCCCTCCGCTTCACGGAAGGTGCTCCGACGCGTCGACGGGGCGGCGGTTGCGCTTGATCTCTGCGTGCGCGCGCTTTTCGGCAAGCATCTTCTGCTTCTGGCGGCGGCTGCGGCGGCGCTTCTGGCGGCGGACCTTCTCGGCGGCCTGGCGCGCGGCGGACTTGCGGCCGCGTTCGCGTTCGAGGACCATCTCGGCGAGCATGCGCCGCGCGAGCCAGCGGTTCGTCTCGCGGCTGCGGGTCTCTCCGCAGCGGACCATGAGTCCGCTCGGCTCGTGGGAAAGGCGGACGACGCTTGACGTCTTGTTCGTCTTCTGGCCGCCCGGGCCCCCGCCGAGGATGAAGCTCTCCTCGAGGTCCTCCTCGAAGACGGAGGCCTCCTCCATCAGCGCGCGGATGCGTTCGACCGTCTCGGGCGAGATCATGGCGCCTCGACAGCAGCCTTCCCCTGCTTGCGGAGGGCGCGCCGGGCGCGGAACGCGCGTGCGCGCACGACGAGCCGCCTGACGACGAAGTAGGCGATCGGCGTCATGACGATCGCGAGGAGGAAGCCGCCAAGGAAAAACGACACGATCACCTCGGCGCCGAGCCGGCGGACCGCCGCCCACGTCCACTCCGTCTCGGCGAGCTTCGCGTACGTGAGCGACCCGCCGAACAGCAGCTTGTTGACGATGAACGTCTGCGCCGGGTAGACGAAGAGGATCGAGACGGGGTTGGTGATGAACGTCCCGAGCGTCGCGCCGACCTTCGAGACGCGCATCATCATCGCGAGGGGGATCGAGATGATGAGCTGGATTCCGAACGGAATCGCACAGCCGACAAAGACGCCGAGGGCCCATCCGGCGGCGATGTCCTCGGGGGGAAGAGGGTCGCGGACCATCTTCTCCCTGAGACGCCGGAAATAGGCCGCGGCGCCCATCGTCAGACGGCGTGGACGAAGAGCCCCGAGCGGAGCTTCGGCTCGAACCAGGTCGACTTCGGGGGCATGATCGCGCCCGCGTCGGCGATCGCCATCATCTCCTCGACGGTGACGGGCTCCATCGCGAACGCGACGGCGGCCGCGCCCGAGTCGACCTTCTGCTCGAGCTCGGCGTCGCCGCGGATTCCGCCCACGAAGGAGATGCGCGCGTTCGTGCGCGGGTCGTCGATGCCAAGGACGGGCGCGAGCAGGCGGTCCTGCAGATAGCTCACGTCGAGCGACGAGACCGCGTCCGCCCCCGCGGGGAGGTCCCAGGAGAGGTCGACCCACTTCCCGTTGAAGTACATGCGGCAGTTGCGCGCGCCCTTCTTCCCGATCGCGAAGCTCTCGCTGACGCGCGACATGAACTCGTAGGGCGAGAGCCCGTTCAGGTCGGCGACGAGGCGGTTGTAGGCGAGGATCCTGAGCTGGCTGGCGGGGAAGGCCACGGCGAGGAACCACCGGCTCTCGCCTTCGAAGCCATGCTCCTTCGCGTAGCGCGACGCGGCCGCGCTGCGGTGGTGCCCGTCGGCGATGTAGGCGGCGGGGATGCGCGCGAAGAGCTCCCGGAGCTCGTCGGCCGTGCAGGACGAGGCGGTCGCGATCTCCCACACCGTGTGGCCGACGCCGTCCGGCGCGACGAAGTCGTAGAGGGGCTCGCGGCGGCACGCGTCGGCGACGACGAGGTCGATCGCCTTGTCGTCGCGGTAGGTGAGGAACGCGGGGCCGGTGTGGGCCGAGAGCGTCTCGATGTGGCGCGTGCGGTCGTCCTCCTTGTCCTTGCGGGTCTTCTCGTGCTGCTTGAGGACGCCGGCGAGGTAGTCCTGCGTGTCGAACGTCGCGACGATGCCCGTCTGCGAATGCGCGCCCATCGTCTGGCGGTAGGCGTAGAACTTCGGCTCCGCGTCGCGGACGAGCGTTCCGTCGGCGACCAGCGCGTCGAGCGCCCTCTTCGCCTGGGCGTACGCCTCGGGCGAAGAGCCGTCCGTCCCCTCGGGGAGGTCGATCTCGGGACGCGAGACGTGGAGGAAGCTCTTCGGGTTCCCTTCGGCGAGGGCCTTCGCCTCCGCCGTGTCGACCACATCATAAGGAACGGACGCGACTTTCGCCGCGTCCTCCGGATTCGGCCGGACGGCCGCAAACGGACGGATGTTCATTTTCCCTCGTTTCTCAGAACCCGACGTTGACGACCGGGCAGAACTGGATCTCGGCGTCGCGGATGATGTTGATGAGGCCGACCTGGAAGCCGTACATCGTCTCGCTGCGGTTGATGAGGCCGAACTGGAAGCCCTGCGTGTCGCCCGAGACGTTCACGAGGCCGAACTGGACGCCGCGGTGGCTGCCCGACTCGTTCCACAGGCCGACCTGGAGCCCGCAGAGGTCGCCGCGCGCGACGGAGTTGTAGATGCCGCACTGGATGCCCGCGCACGAGTCCTTGACGTCGTTGCGGAGGACGTTGGCCTGCACGCCCTCGAAGTAGCGCGAGCGGCCCCAGAGCCCGACGTCGACGCCGGTCACGCTCTCCTGCTTCGTGGAGTAGGGGATCGTCAGGCGCACGCCGACGAGGTCGGGCGTCTCGGGAAAGTCCCAGATGGCGAGGAACGCCGGCCACAGGGCGGCGTTCGTGCGCGGCTGGCTGACCTCGACCGCAAGGGGATTGTCCTCTTCGATGGTGAGGTTGTCGCTGGCGTCAGCCTCGGCGGCGGAATTGCTCTGGGCGCAGAGCGGAAGCGCAAAGGCGGCGACAAGGGACAGGGGAAGCAGTTTCTTCATGGACTAGACTCCTGGGTTTTTTGGTTTGGCTGTTATTATATGCTTTTCCGTCGGACTTGGCAACCGTCAAGCGACGACGACTTTTCGAATGACGATGGCGTCCTCCGGGACGTTTTCGTAGGGACCGACCGATCCGGTGCGCGCCTTCGCGATCGCGTCGACGACGTCCATCCCGTCCGTCACAACGCCGAAGACCGCATAGCCGTAGCCCTGCGCCGTCGGCGCGGTGAAGTCGAGGAAGTCGTTGTCGACGAGGTTGATGAAGAACTGGCTCGTCGCCGAGTTCGGGTCCATCGTGCGGGCCATCGCGATCGTCCCGCGCGCGTTCCGCAGCCCGTTCATCGACTCGATGCGGATCGGCCCGCGCGTCGCCTTCTCGTTCATGTCGCGGGTGAAGCCGCCGCCCTGGATCATGAACCCGTCGATGACGCGGTGGAAGATCGTGCCGTCGTAGAAGCCGCTCTTCGCGTACTCGGCGAAGTTGGCGACCGTCGCCGGCGCCTTTTCCTCGTTCAGCTCGAGGGTGATCGTCCCCTTCGAGGTCTCCATTGTCGCTTTCATGTCGCCTATTATACCAAAGTTCCGCGCAGGTCTTCAAAGGATTTGGAGATTTTCAGCAGCTTCCCCTCCTCGAAGCCGCCGCAGACGAACTGCACGCCGACCGGCAGGCGCGTGTCGCGCGTGAAGCCGGCCGGCACCGCCGACGCGCACACGCCCGCGAGCGAGGACGGGATCGTGAACAGGTCGTTGAGGTACATCGTGAGGGGGTCCTGCAGCTCCCCGAGGCGGAACGCCGGCGTCGGCGCGCAGGGCGTCAGCAGCGCGTCGCACTTCGCAAACGCCTCGTCGAAGTCTCGCTTGACGAGCGTCCGCACCTTCTGCGCGCGCCCGTAGTAGGCGTCGTAGTAGCCGCTCGAGAGCACGTACGTTCCCATGATGATGCGGCGCTTCACCTCGGGACCGAAGCCCTCGGCGCGCGACTTCGTGTAGAGCGAGAAGACGTCCTTCGCCGCCGCCGAGCGGTGCCCGTAGCGGACCCCGTCGAACCGCGCGAGGTTCGCGCTCGCCTCCGCGGGGGCGACGATGTAGTAGACGGCCATCGCGTACTCGGTGTGCGGCATCGACACCTCGACGAGCTCCGCGCCGGCCGCCTCGCACGCCTTCAGCGCCCCGTCGGTGATCCGCGCGACCTCCGGATCGACGCCCTTCACGTCGAAGTACTCCTTCGCGACGCCGATCCTGACGCCCTTCATCGACGCGCCGGCAAGCTCCGCCGCATAGTCCGGGACGGGGTCCTTCGGCGTCGTGCCGTCCATCTCGTCGTGGCCCGCGAGCGCCTTCAGGAGGATCGCCGCGTCCTCGACCGACTTCGTCATCGGCCCCACCTGGTCGAGCGAGCTCGCGAACGCCGTGACGCCGTAGCGGCTCACGCGCCCGTAGCTGGGCTTCACGCCCACGCAGCCGCAGAAGCTCGCCGGCTGGCGTATCGACCCGCCCGTGTCCGTGCCGAGCGCCGCGATGCAGAGGTTCCCGCCCACCGCCGCCGCGCTGCCGCCGGAACTTCCGCCCGGCACGCGCGAGAGGTCGTGGGGGTTGCGCGTCACGCCGAGACCCGAGTTCTCGGTCGACGAGCCCATCGCGAACTCGTCCATGTTCACGCGCCCCGCCGGGATGAAGCCGTGCGATTTCATGTTGCGGATCACCGTCGCGTCGTAGGGCGAGACGTACCCCTTCAGGATCTTCGACGCGCACGTGCAGGGCTGCCCCGCGACGTTGACGAGGTCCTTCACCGCGACCGGCACCGCCTTCGGGTTCGCGCGGGCGAGCGCGAGCGCCTGCTCCTCGTCGAACGTCAGGTACGCGCCGATCTCGGCGTTCTTCGCGCGGTAGCGGTCGATGACCGCCTGCGTCAGCTCGACGGACGAGAACTCGCCCTTTGCAAGCCCCTCCTGCGCCGCCTTGATCCCAAGCTCAAAGAGTTCCATAGGTCAGCTCTCCGCCCCTTCGACGATCTTCGGGAGGAGGAACTCGTCGCCGACGCGCGCCGGCGCGTTGGCGAGCGCGGCCTCGCGGTCGAGCGACGGCCTCACGACGTCCTCGCGGAACGCGTTGACGAGCGGCCGCCCGTGCATCATCGGCTCGACGCCCCCGACGTCGACCTCCGAGATCTTCTCCACGTACCTGACGATGTTCTCCAGCTGCGGCTGGAAGACGGCCTTCTCCTCGTCCGTCAGCTCCAGCCTCGCCAGCTCCGCGACATATCCAACGTCGATCTTCATTACTATCCCCGGCTCCTGTCCCCTGACCCCCGACCTACCTGATCCACGTCGGCGTGATCCAGTTCCCCGGGGTCTTGAAGACCTGGCGGGGCTCCTCCCCGCCTCCGTCCTCCTTCGACGCGGTGTCGACGACGAAGAGCGCCTTGTCGCGCCCGGCCACGACATGCCGCCCGTCTCGCGCCCAGACGGGGTGCTCCCAGCTCCCCGGCGTCGTCGCGAGCGTCGCCGAGGCGTCGCCCTGCGCGGGGTCCATCACCGCGACCTGGGAAAGCCCGCCGCGCTTCGTGACGTAGGCGATCCGCCCGTCCGGGCCCCAGTCGGGGTCGACGTTCTGCGTGCCTTTCGACGTCAGGCGGCGCTTCGCCTTCGTCGCGACGTCGACGACGTAGACCTGCGGATGGCGCGTCTCGTCCGAAACGTAGGCGATCTTCGTCCCGTCGGGGCTCCAGGACGGCTGCCCCTCGCTCGCGGTCGGGGTGTTCGTCAGGCGCGTGAAGCGCCCGCCCGAGAGCACGTAGAGCTCGGGGTTTCCCTGGAACGACGACGCGATCGCGACCTTCGTCCCGTCCGGCGAGACCGCCGCGGGGGAGGAGATGCCCTTGAGGTTGAACGCGACCCTGCGCGCGCCCGTCTCGATGTCGTGCTCGAAGATCTGCTGCCCGCCGTTCAGGTAGCCGATGTAGTAGATCGTCTTCCCGTCCTTCCAGCGCGGGCCGACGGCGGCCTTCCCGTCGGAGGTGAGCTGGCGGATGTCCTGCCCGTCCGGATAGCACATGCACAGCTCCGACACCGTCGGACTCTTGCGCGAGACGAACGCGACGCGGTCGCACGCGAAGCCCTTCTGGCCCTTTTCGGACATCGCCTCGCAGATCGCGTCGCTCATGCGGCGCGCCGCCATGCGCAGCGACTTCTCGTCGCCCGCCGGCGTCGGCGCGCTCAGCGACTTGCCGACTCCCGAGGCCGTGACGGTTCCGCCAATCGCCCCCGCGACCCTGATCGCGCCGCCGCTCTTCACCTGGAAGCAGCCCGTCAGCTCGAGGTTGCGCCTCAGCGTGGCCGCGTAGGCCTGCGACCCGGGTCCCGTCACCTCGACCGAGACCGTCTTCCGCCCGGCGCCGAAGCCGACGACGTCGACGACGGTCGCGCACTCTCCGGCAAACGCGGCCGCGACCGCGCATGCAAATATCCAGCTCTTCATCTGTTGTCCTCCTGAAACCTGTCTCTCAAACTCCCAACTCACCCGCTCGCCAACTTCTCAAGTCGTGTAGTCCGCGTTGATGTGGACGTAGTCAAGCGACAGGTCGCACGTGTAGATCGTGCTCTCGGCCGCGCCGAGGTGAAGGTCGACGACGACGGAGAAGGCGTCCTTCTCCATCACCTTCGCGAGCTTGGCGAGCTGCGCCTCGTCCGCGACCTTGCCCCGCCGGAACGCCCACGCCCTGTCGTAGAAGACCTCGGCCTTCATGTCCTCGACGGCCGCGCCGGAGTAGCCGACGGCCGCGAGGACGCGCCCCCAGTTGGGGTCCTTGCCGAACCAGCTCGTCTTCGCAAGCGGCGACTTCGCGACGGCGCGCGCGGCGCGCTCCGCGTCGCGCTCCGTCTTCGCGCCCTTCACGGTCACGGTCACGAACTTCGTCGCTCCCTCGCCGTCCGTCGCCATCTGCCGCGCGAGCGAGACGCAGACCGCCTCGAGCGCGGCGCGGAACGCGTCGAAGTCCTTGCCGGGGGCGTCGATCTCGCGGTTCCCCGCCTTGCCGGACGCGAGGACGAAAAGCGAGTCGTTCGTCGACTCGTCTCCGTCGACGACGAGGCGGTTGAAGCTGCGGCCCACGGCGAGCTGGAGCGCGCGCTTCAGCATCCGCGGCGAAACCGCCGCGTCCGTCGTGAGGAAGCCGAGCATCGTCGCCATGTTCGGCTCGATCATCCCGGAGCCCTTCGACATGCCGCCGACCGTCACCTTCTTGCCGCCGACAGCGACGGTCGCGCACGCCTCCTTCGGACGCGTGTCGGTCGTCATGACGGCCTTCGCCGCCGCGAGGCCGTGGGCGCCGGTGCGCCCGAGCGCCTTGGCGGCCGCCTTCATCCCGGCGAGAAGCCGTTCCACGGGAAGGCGACGGCCAATCACGCCCGTGGACGCGACGAGCACGTGGTGCGGGTCGATCCCGAGCTCGCCCGCCGTGACGAGCGCCGAGAGCCGCGCGTCGGCGAGGCCACGCTCGCCGGTGCACGCGTTCGCGCAGCCGGAGTTCGCGAGAATCGCCTGGACGCGCCCGCCCTTCACGACCGAGCGGTCGTAGACGACGGGCGCCGCGGCGACCCTGTTCGTCGTGAAGACCGCGGCCGCGGCGCACGGCTCGTCGGCGACGATCAGCGCGACGTCGTTGCGCCCCCTGTACTTGATCTCCGCCGCGACCCCCGCCGCGCGGAATCCCCTCGCGGAGCAGACTCCGCCCCTAACGGTCCTGCAGTTTGACATAGGCCTTCGGATGGTAGATGGGCTTGTAGGCGGGGCGGATGATCGGCCCCTCGTTCACGAGCTCCTCCATGCGGTGGGCGCACCAGCTCACGCAGCGCGCGACCGCGAAGAGCGGCGTGTAGAGGTCGCGCGGCACCCCCAGCATGTCGTAGACGAACCCCGAATAGAGGTCGACGTTCGCGCAGACGTCCTCCGCGCGCGGATGGCGCGACTTGACGACAGCGGGGCCAAGCCGCTCGATCGACTCGAAGAGCCGCATCTCGGCCTCGCGCCGCTTGTCCTTCGCGAGCGCGCGCGCCTTCTCCTTCAGGAGCTGCGCGCGAGGGTCGGAGACCGTGTAGACGGCGTGGCCGAGGCCGTAGACGAGACCCGAGCCGTCGCCGGCCTTTCGGTCGACGATGAGCTCGAGGTAGCGCGCGACCTCGGCGTCCTTCGCCCAGTTCTTCACGTTCGCCTTGATCTCGTCCATCTGGCGCATGACGCGCAGGTTCGCGCCGCCGTGGCGCGCCCCCTTGAGCGAGAGGATCGACGCGGCGACGGACGAGTAGATGTCGGAGTGGGACGAGGTGACGACGTGCGTCGTGAAGGACGAGTTGTTGCCGCCGCCGTGCTCGGCGTGGAGGATGAGCGCGAGGTCGAGCGTCTCGGCCTCGAGGCGCGTGTAGCGCCCGTCGGCTCGCGTCAGCATGAGGAGGTTCTCGGACGTCGACTTGGCGGGGTCGGGGTTGCGGATCATCAGCGGCCCGCCGTCGTGGTAGTGCGCCTTCGCCTGGTACGCGTACGCGGCGATCGTCGGAATCGAGCCGATGAGGTCGACGGACTGCTCGAGGCACTTTTCGATCGAGAGGTCGTCGGGCGTCCCCTCGGGGTCGAACGCGTAGGCGAAGAGGACGGCCCGGGCGAGCGCGTTCATGATGTCCTTCGGCGGATGCTTCAGGATCGCGTTCTCCTTGAAGCCGTCGGAGAGGCGGCGGCACGCGCCGATGCGGTTCTTCCAGGCGACGAGCTCGCGCGCTGTCGGGAGGTCGCCGAAGAGGAGGAGGTACGCCGCCTCCTCGTAGCCGAACCGGTGCTCGCGGCGGTCGGCCATGACGAGGTCCTTGACGTTGATGCCGCGGTAGTAGAGCTCGCCGGGGATGGGCTTTCGCTCGCCCTCGTCCATCACGTACCCGTGCACGTTCCCGATCGTCGTCAGCCCCACGAGGACGCCCGAGCCGTTTCCGTTGCGGAGCCCGCGCTTGACGCCGTACTTGGCGTAGAGCGCGGGATCGATGCGATCGACCGCGCGGACCTTGCCGGCCTGCCTCTTCAGCCACTTCTTGTCGACCATTCTCTTCAGCCAGTTGCTTTCAGCCATTGACACCCCCTGTCGTAAAGGGGGAATTATACCATAAATCGGCGCATCACGGCAGGAGGGTCACGATGCCGCATCCGGAGGCGCTGTCGCCGAGATCGGAGCCCCAGACCATCTTGCCAAGCCCCGCGCCGCCGTCGGAGTCGATCAGGACGAGGTTGCAGCCGAAGCTCGCGCCCTTCGCCGGGGAGAACCCGGGGATCTCCGCCCACGGGATCTTGAGGTCGTAGACGGTCTTCCCGCCCTCGCGGCGGAAGTTGACCTGGTAGACCGAGGAGTCCTTCGCGAGCTGGCCCGCCTTGAGTCCGAGCGAATAGGCCTTCGGGCGGAAGAGCGTCGTCGCGCCGGATCCGCCGCCGGGGTTGGCGAGGCTCATGTACCACCTGAGCTGCGAGGACTCGGGGCGCCCGTCCGGTCCGATCTTCGGGAAGATCGCGAGCGCGAGCATGTCGCCCTTCAGCGCCTCCTCGCCGGTCGGCGAGGTCGACGAGACGATCGCCTTCGGCGCGGACGCGTCGTCCGTCACCGGGCAGGAGAGCGAGAGGCCCTCGTCGTCCCACGTGAACGTCGCGACGCCCGCAAGGTTCTTCGGGCTCCACTGGTAGCCGTCCGACGCCGTGACCTGGTTGTCGCAGCAGAGCGGAATCGCCGACGGCTTCGCCGAGCCGCCCTTGCGGCCCGCGAACGCGGCGAAGTCCGTGCCGCGGTAGAGCGAAAGCGAGACGTTGTCGTAGTAGGTCCTGCCGCTTCCGTCCGCGACGGGAGAGAGCGACAGCCCCTTCGTGTTCGCGTGCGTGTCGAAGCGCTTCACCATGAAGCGCCAGCCCTGGCTGCCCTTCGCGCCCATGGAGAAGACGGCCGGCATGAAGTAGTTCTTCGACTTCGTCCCGTCCGAGAAGTGCTCGCCCATGTTCGAGCCGCCGCCCTGGTTCTCGCCCCACATCCAGCAGGTGTAGAGGTAGCTCTGCCCGGGAACGGGAACGTCGACCGACTGCCACGAGCTCTTCCACTGCCCGGAGCCCGTGCCCTGGAGGAGCAGCGCCTTGCCGGATCCGTCCGGCGCGTCCACGACGGCGTTCTTGCCGCCCCACGGCGCGAGGCCCGCCTCGAAGTCCCCGTTCTTGACGAGGTTGCCGATCGCGTTCGGGTCGATCGCGTAGAGGAGGAACGGCTTCTCGACGGGCTCAAGGCCCTTCGACGAGACGACGACCGCGAGCTTCGTCAGCGCCGGGACCTTCGCGCCCGCCTTCGGGACGTAGAAGAGCTCGAGCGACTTCGACTCGCCCGGCTTGAGCGTCACGGACGCACCCTCGGCCGCGCCCCACTCGGCCGCCTTGGGGGCCAGCGTGAACGCGCGCGCCTCGCCGTAGGGGTTCCTGACCGTCACGGGGACGGCCATCTTCTCGGACGCGTCGACGACGACCTGCGGCTCGGCCGCGGGCAGCTCGGAAATTCCGACACGCAGCGCGGCGTGCAGCTTCATCTGGTCGAGGTCGAGGTCTTCGACGATCACCGGCATGTCGCCGGCCGTCACGGTTCCGCCGGGCGCGCGCGTCTCGTTGCCCATGTAGTCCGTGACCAGCGCGGCGCCCTTCGCGGGAAAGGCGAGCTTCACGCCCTCGCGCCCCGGCGAGCAGACGAACGCGATCGCCTTGCCGTCGCGCTCGAAGAGCTGGACCGGGAGGGCGTCCATGAAGAACTTGCCGACCGCCTTCGCGTAGCCGATCTTGTTCTGGACGACGCCAAGCGTCACCGCCGCGGGACGCGGGGTCTTCTTGTCGATCATGTAGCTCCAGTTTCCGCACGCGTCGCCAGAGCCGCCGAAGTAGCAGATGAAGACCGAGCCCGCGCAGAGCTCGTCGGGCCAGCGCGTCATCACGTGGTGGCACTGGCCGATCGACTTCTCGAGCGTCGTTTTCGCGTCCATGTTCCAGACGGTCATCCCGCTCGCCGTCTCGTTGTCGGCGACGCGCACCCTCTTGATGTCGCGCACGGCGAGGTCGTTCTTCGCCTCGACGATGCCCTCGTAGGTCGAGTAGTGGACCGGCAGGACGTCGACCCACTCGGCGACGCCCGCGTTGAGGCAGTCGATGCGGTAGTTGTGCGGCCAGAGCCCGCCCGCGAGCTGGCAGACGAACTTCGGGTTCACCGCCTTCGCCGCCTTGTAGCCGGCGCGGCAGATCGCGACGTACTCCGCGACGGGGTCCTTGCACTTGTTGCCCGGCACGATCTCGTTCAGCCACTCGAAGCCCCAGAGCCGGTCGGCATAGCGCTTTCCGATCACGGTGACCGCGTTGGCCCACGCCTTGAGGTCGAACGGCGACGGCTCGAATCCGGCGGACCACATCCCCTCCGGGAGCGCCCACGCGGGCGGCGAGTAGAGGCAGATCCAGGGCCTCAGGCCGTTGCGCGAATTGAGGTCGATCGTCCTGTCGAGTCCGTCGAGGTGCCAGTTGCCGGGATCGGTCTCGAGCTCCTTCCACGTCGTGAACAGGCGCGTGAAGGAGAAGCCGAGCGAGGCGGCCACCTTCGCGAAGTCCTCGTCGTAGATGTTCGTCACGCCGAACGGCGTGCTGCGGCCGCTCGCGCGCACGAACTTCGGGATCGTCCCGAAGTAGCAGTAGTCCTCGCCGACGCCGTCGACCGCAAGGGTCGCCGAGAAGCAGCCGCGAACCTTGAGCCCGTCGAGCTTGACCGTCTGCTCCTTCGCCGCCGGCTCGCAGGCGACGGACTTCTCGAGCACGACGGATCCGTTCACGTCCCGGACCGTGAGCTTGCCGGACTTCGCCGCGGCCGCCTTCGGGCCCCAGCCGATCTTGACCTCGGGCGTCTCGCCGTAGGCGAAGAGGCCGCCGATGGCCGTCGGCTCGAGGTAGAACGTGTCGCTTTCCTTGATGACCGCCATGCCGCCGCCGCGCCACTCCCAGGGCCAGTCCTTCCCGTTCGGCTGCTTGAACTTGCAGAGGAAGGAGCATCCGTTGTAGCGGAAGGTCTTCTGGAGGCGGAAACGGAACTCGACCACATGGTCGCCGACCTCGACCGGCTTGTGCTGGGTGCCGAGCCCGGGATAGCCGACGTGGTGGCGGTTCTTGTTGACGACGCCGTCGGGATTGTCGATCCACGGACCGAGCGGCATGCACATCATCGTCGTCGGCTTCGGGCCCCACGTGTCGGAGGCGTCGAGCTGGTAGTGGATCCTCAGGACGAGGTCCTCGCCCGCGCGCGTCGGCTTCGGCGCCTCCTCAAGCCAGATGTACGACTTCTTGAACGTCGCCGTCGCGGGCTTCGCGGGATAGTCCGGCTCGGCCGCCTTCGCGCCCGCCGCATCCCATGGAATCGACAGGTGGACGTTCTTCACCTGCTTCCCGAATTCGCCCCCCGGCGCCAGGAAGACGATCGCGTCGATCGCCGTCATGCCCTCCTTCGCCGCCGGCTTGAAGTTGAAGACCGTCGGCTGGCCCGCCTTCGCGGGACGGTTCGGATGCCACGCGAGGAAGCCGCCGTAGGCCCCCTTCGCCTTCATGTAGTGGAGATGGGTCGCAAGGTCGACGCCCGCGGGGATGGCGCCCTTCAGCGTCACCTTCACCTGGAACGGCCCTTTCGCCGCGTCGGGATACTCGATTTTCGCCCAGTCGGTCTCCTTGACCGCGCCAGCGGCGGAAAGAACGGCGGCAAGCGCCGCGACAAGACAGAAGGAGTGCTTTTTCATAATGTGACATAGTATAGCACAATCCCTGCCCGCCGTGCATTCGTTTTTTTCAGGCGCGCGGCGCAGCGGGGCGCGGCGCCGGTTCCCGCGCGGGGCGTCCGCTACCGTCGCGCGGGGGGCCTGACGTCGACACGGTCCTCCCCCGCGGGCAGCTCCGAGGTGAGCGCGAGGAGCTGCAGCGGCTTCATCTCCAGCGTGGCCCTCCCCTTCGAGACCGGGTAGACCGTCCCGTCAACCGACGCCGCGACGCGCGAGAACTCCGACGCGTCGGACGACAGGGCGAAGCTGGCCGTGACCGGCTCCGTCGAGGTGTTCACCACGGCCCAATAGGTGACGCCCCTGTCCGTGTCGTAGCGACGCACCGTCTGGGGCGCGCCCCACGTCCCGCCCTGCAGGACCGCGCCCTTCTTCGCCGGAAGCGCGAGGAAGTTCAGGTTGAACTCGCGCATCGCCGGCGCGTACGCCGACTCCATCGCGGCGCCGTAGAGGTAGCCGATGTCCGTCGGGTCGTTCAGCGCCATCGCCCAGAGCTGGGCCAGCATCGACGCGCGCCCGGCGCGGTCCGTGTCCGCCGTGAAGTAGCCGAGCGGCCTGGCGCCGGTCTCGGTGAAGAGCGCGTCCTCGTTCAGCGAGTAGTGGCGGACGAGGAAGAGCCTGCCGTCGCCGTTCCTGAACGCGCCGACGTTCGTCGGGTTCAGCTGCGTGTAGACGGCGTTGAACGGAAGCGCCAGCGCGACGCCCGACCGGCCCCGGTAGGTCTCCGGGTCCTCAGCCGGGCATCCGTGGTCGTGCTCGAAGCTTCCATACGTGGCGTACGAGCCCTTGATGCCAAAGGCAAACCATGTCGCCGCCGCGTTCTCGAGGGAATCGACCTTCCAGCCCGTGTTCCCGACGAACGCGGCCCAGCCCTTCCCGCCGTACGTGGCGGACGCGTCGACCGCCACGTTGTTGCGCCAGTCCTGCCAGATGCGCCCCGGCTCCGTGATGTCGTTGTCGTAGTAGACCTGCGCGTCGTCGACGCCGTTCGCGCGCAGGTAGTCGCGGATCGCCTCGAGGAACGCCGCGCGCTTCGCATACCACCACGTCCTGTACGCGCGGTAGAGGTCCGAGGAGCGTCCGGCGTCCGCGATGTTCCGCCGGGTGACCGAGCGCCCCGTGTCGGCGTTGAAGCGCGCCACCGTCTCGTCGTGGAACGAGACCGGCATCGAGCCGCGGTTCCTGAGCCACGCGCCGCGGAACCGCGCGCGGTCCTTGAAGCGGAGGATCGTGCAGGCCACGATCTTCTTGAACTCAGCCACCGCGTCTGGAGAGGTGACGTCCACCGTCGCCTTGCTTGCGGCGGAGGACGCCTCTATGAAGTTCGGATTCTTGTTCGTGTCGTAGAAGAGCGGCGTGCAGAGCTTCTTGTAGCCAAGCCCCGTCTGCCCGCGCGCGCCGGCGTATTCGTAGAACGGCATCACGTAGTGCCCCTCCGCGGCGAACGCGTCGACGGTCGCCTCCCAGTAGCGGTTCTTCTCCCCGCTCGACCACATCCAGGACCGGCCGTATCCGTTGTAGTCCGGCTCCCAGTACTGGCAGTGCCCGAACTCGAGCAGGTCGCGCGAGGCGCAGTTGAAGCCGAGCGCCTTCATGAGCTTCGCCTTCGTGCGGTAGTAGTCGATCGGGTCGCCGAACGACGCGTACCCGCCGTCGTCCGCCATCTCCTCGCGCCACGTCACGAACCGGCGGGGGAGTCCGTCCGCCGGATACTTCACCGGCGTCTCGAGGACGGAAGGCCTGTCGATGCGGTAGAGCTTCACGGACCTGAGGGCGAGGCCGACGGAATCCGGCGCGTCCTCCGCCGGATAGAGCGCGAAGTACACGTCGAAGCCGTCCGCCGCCGCCGTCAGCCGAGAAGCGCCGTCGAGCGACTCCGGCCTCTCGACGAGGTACATGACCTGCTCGACCCTGCGGAACTCGCCGGAGAGCGGGACGTTGTACGACTCGGGGTGCTGCGTCACGTAGGGCGGGTTGAGCGCGTCGCCCACCGTGAAGCCCGTGTGGACCCCGGTGCGCGACCCCGCGCCGCGGTTGCCGAGGACGAACGAACGCGGGGCGTCGTCGGGATACTCGGCGACGAGAAGATAGGCCGCCTTGGCCACGAGCCCCTTCCCCGCGCCAAGCCGCCACGACACGTACGCGCCGCATTCGCCGCCGCCGGACGTCTCCCCCTTCCTCACGTGCTTCATCGCGCGGCACGCGGACCCGAGGATGTTCGTCGCGAAGGAACGCCCCTTCGGATACTCCGAGAGGGCGTGCGCGGAATCCGTTGCGCACGCCACCGAATCGACGAGCGTCAGGGGTCCGTACCCCTCGGGGCCGGGGACGGCGGCCGCCCCCAGCGCGCAGGCGAGCCCCGCGACGGCCGCAACGACCGTGTTCTTCATGTACGGACGCCAAGAAGCGGACTGCCGTTCCCGGATCACAGCTTGTTGCGCTGGATCTTTCCGGAGACGGTCTTGGGGAGCTCGTCGCGGAACACGACGATGCGGGGGTACTTGTAGGGCGCGGTGTGCGTCTTCACGTACTCCTGGATCTCCTTCTTGAGCTCCTCCGTTCCCTCCTTGCCCTTCACGAGCTTGATCGTCGCCTTGACGACCTGTCCGCGCACGGGGTCCGGCGCGGCCGAGACGCCGCACTCGACGACGTAGGGGAGCTCCATGATGACGTTCTCGATCTCGAACGGCCCGATGCGGTACCCGGACGACTTGATGACGTCGTCCGCGCGGCCGACGTAGTGGTAGTACCCGTCCTCGTCCTTCCACGCGAGGTCGCCCGTGTGGTAGCAGCCATGGCGCCAGGCCTCCGCCGTCTTCTCCTCGTCCTTGTAGTAGCCGACGAAGATGCCGGGATGCGGGTTCGAGCGCGGCGTCCTGACGACGATCTCGCCATGCTCGCCGGCCGGGACGGAGTGCCCCTCGGCGTCGACGAGGTCGATGCCGTAGTCGGGGATGGGCTTCCCCATCGCGCCGGGCTTGATCTCGTCGCCGAAGAGCGTGCCGAGCGCGCATGTCGTCTCGGTCTGGCCGAAGCCCTCGTAGATCGAAAGCCCCGTCGCCCTCTTGAACTGCGTGAACACCTCGGGGTTCAGCGCCTCGCCGGCCGTCGTCGCGTGGCGGACCGACGAGAAGTCGTACTTCGAGATGTCCTCCTTGATGAGCATGCGGTACATCGTCGGCGGCGCGCAGAACGTCGTGATGCCGTACTTCGCGAACATCGGCAGGATCGTCTCGGCGTGGAACCGGTCGAAGTCGTACACGAAGAGCGCGCCCTCGCACATCCACTGCCCGTAGAGCTTGCCCCAGCTCGCCTTCGCCCAGCCCGTCTCGGAGATCGTCAGGTGCAGCCCGTCGCGCTCGACCTGGTGCCAGTACTTCGCCGTCACGAAATGGCCGAGCCCGTAGAGGTGGCTGTGGAGGGCCATCTTCGGGTAGCCCGTCGTGCCGCTCGTGAAGAACATCAGCATCGGGTCCCTTCCGCCGGGCGCGTCGGGCCCGCGCCCGAAGACGCGCGAGAAGCCGACGTATTCGCGGTCGAAGCTCTTCCAGCCCTTGCGGTCGCCGTTGACGATCATCTTGACGAGGGCGAAGCCGGGCTTCTCCTTCGCGATCTCCGCCTCGGCGAGCTCCGCCTCGTGCGCGACGTCGCCGTCGGCCGTGCAGACGAGGGCCTTCACGTCGGCCGCCTTGAAGCGGTAGACGAGGTCGTGGTCCTTGAGCTGGCTCACGGCGGGAATCACGATCGCGCCGACCTTGTGGAGCGCGAGGACGGCCGGCCAGTACTGCCAGTGGCGCTTCAGGATGAAGAGGACCTTGTCGCCCTTCCCGACGCCGACCGACCTGAAGTAGTTCGCCATCTGGTTCGAGATGTCGCCGATCTCGCGGAAGGTGAAGCGGCGCTCGGTGAAGTGGTCGCTGACGTGCAGGAGCGCGAGCTTGTCGGGATACCTCCTCGCGATCTCGTCGATCACGTCGAACGCGAAGTTGAAGCGCTCGGTGTTCCTGAACCTGACGTGCTCGAGATGGCCCGACGCGCTCTCCTCGCACTCGACGAACCTGTCGACGACGAGCGGCACCTTCTCGTGGCGCGGACGCACCGTCTCGAGTCCGAGATGCGTGTCGCCCCCCTCGCCCGCCATCACCATCGCGAGGAACGTCACGCCCGCCGGGTGGGTCGCGACCATGCCGTGCGGCGTCGAGGAGCGGTAGTAGATCGAGTCGCCCTCGTTCAGCTCCTCGACGTGCTCGCCGACGCGGATCTTCATCGAGCCCTTGAGGACGATGTCGAACTCCTGGCCCGCGTGGGTCGTGGTGGAGATGGGCTTTTCGAGAAGCGCGGGGTCGTACTTGTACGTGACCCAGTAGGGCGTGCCGAGGCGGTTGCGGAACATCGCCGCCTGGTTGCGGATGTCCATGTGCGACTCGTGCGCCGTCAGGGGCCCCTGCCCCGCGCGCGTCACCTCGTAGCCAGAAAGATGGGCGCTGTGGCCCTTCAGCAGCGCGTTGATGTCCACGCCGAACGTGATGGCGCACTGGTGGAGGAAGTTGAACGTCGGATCGAGCCGCCCCGCCTCGACCGCCTCGTAGTCCGCGACGGAGACCTCCGTCTTCTCCGCCATCTGCTCAACCGAATACCCGATGATCTCCCGCATCTCGCGGATGCGCGCGGCCATCTCCGCCAGGTTCTTCTCCGTTTCTTCGCTCATTCCGGCTCCTCGCTCCGGACGGGCGGGGGAGCCCGTCCTTCCCTTTCTCCGCTGAACCAACCCCCGTCAGGCCCCGCTACGCAAGCGACTTGTAGAGACGCTCGATGTCCTTCACCGTGCAGTCGCGCGGATTGCCCGGGCGGCACGCGTCCGCATAGGCGCTCTTCGCGAGGAAGGGAATGTCCTCCTTCTTGAGAATCCCCTTCAGGTTCGCCGGGATGCCGACGTCCTTCGACAGCTTCTCGACGGCCGCGACCGCGGCCTTGCGCGCCTGGGCGAGCGGCATCTTCTCGACGCCCTTCACGCCCATCGCCTTCGCGATCTCGGCGTAGCGCCTCCCCGTCTTCGGCGCGTTGAACTTCATCGCCGTCGGAAGGAGGATCGCGCACGCCATGCCGTGGGGCGTGTTGTAGAGCGCGCTGAGCCCGTGCGCCATCGCATGGTCGACGCCAAGGCCGACGTTCGAGAAGCCCATGCCCGCGATGTACTGGCCGAGCGCCATGCCCGCGCGCCCCGACGGCTTGTTCGCGACCGCGTCGCGGAGGTTCGCCGAGATGAGGCGGATCGCCTCGAGGTGCATCATGTCCGTCATCGGGCACGCGCCCTTCGTGATGTACCCCTCGATCGCGTGCGTGAGCGCGTCCATGCCCGTGAACGCCGTGAGCCCCCGGGGCATCGTCGCCATCATCTCGGGGTCGACGAACGCGACGACCGGGATGTCGTGCGGGTCGACGCAGACGAACTTGCGCTTCTTCTCGACGTCGGTGATGACGTAGTTGATCGTCACTTCCGCCGCGGTGCCGGCGGTCGTCGGGACCGCGAGGATCGGCAGGCACGGCTTCTTGGTCGGCGCGACGCCCTCGAGCGAGCGGACGTCCGCGAACTTCGGGTTCGTGAGGATGATGCCGACGGCCTTCGCCGTGTCCATGGAGCTCCCGCCGCCGATCGCGACGATGCAGTCGGCCTTCGCCTTCTTCGCGGCCCTGACGCCGTTCCTGACGTTCTCGATCGTCGGGTTCGGCTTGATGTCGGAGTAGAGCGAGAACCTGACCTTCGCCTTGGCGAGGAGGTCCGTCACCTTCTTCGTGACGCCGAACTTCACGAGGTCGGGGTCGGAGAACACGATCGGCGACCTGAGCCCGCGCGCGGAGAGCTCGGCGGCGATGGCCTTCACGGCTCCGGCGCCGTGGTAGGAAGTTTCGTTCAGGATGATGCGCGTTGCCATTTTGTCTCTCCTTTCGGTTGTTCGGTTACAGCGTGTTCGAGGCCCGGGCCGGTCGGTCACCTGCGCGACTGCGGGCCGCGCAGCGTGCGGATGTCGGAGCCCGACCCCTTCATCGTCGCGCGCGGCTTCTGCGCGCGCCTCTGCGCGTCGTCCCTGCGGCCCGCCTTCGGCTCTGGCGGGGGCGTCGTGACCTCGACGCGGACCGAGCGAAGGAAGCCGGGCAGCTCCTTCTCGAGCCGCGCGGACACGAACGCGTCGCGGTTGTCGACCTTCGCGGCCTCGGTGCGGAGCCGGCGTCGCAGCGCGGCCCACTCGCGCGAAAAGCGGTCGGCGGACGCCTGGTCGAGGAGGAAGAGCGGAGCCTTGTCGCCATAGGCGAAGGGGACGGTCCAGCCGACGACGCGCGTCCCCGACTTGAGCGGACGCGCCCCTTCCGGCGCGGCAAGCCCGCCCTCGACGCTGCCGGCGACGAGCGCGAGGCGGCGCGTGCGCGCCTCGTCCTTGAGCCGCAGGACGAGCGTGAAGCGCTCGGCGTCGAGGTTCTCCAGGAGGCGCGCGAACGTCTCGCGGTCGGGGTAGCGCGCGTCGGAGAACGCGTTGGTGACGTTCGACCCGCGCAGCAGCGAGAGGAAGTCGATGGTCTGGCGCCTCTGCGAAAGCTGCGCGAGCTCGAGCCAGCGCCGCTCGTCGACCGACGTCTCGACGATGTCGTCGAGCCCGTATTCGAGGCAGAGGCGGTCGTCGAGCCGGAAGGAGAGCGACGAGACGACGCGGTCCTCCTCCTTGCGCAGCTCCTGCTGCTCGGCGCGCGTCTCCTCGGCGAGCCGGCGTTCCTCCTCCTTGCGCCGCCGCGCCTCCTCCTTCGCCTTGCGCTCCGCCTCGGCCTTCTCCTCGCGCGCCCTGCGCTCCGCCTCGGCCTTCTCCTCCCTCGCCTTGCGCTCAGCCGCGCGCCGCTCCTCGGCGGCCTTCGCGGCCTCGGCCGCCTCGCGCCTGCGTTCGGCGGCGCGCCGCTCCTCGTCCTCGCGCGCGGCCTCCGCCGCGGCGCGGTCGGCCGCGCGCCGCTCCTGCCACTTGTCCCAGCCGACCTTGCCGCCGATCGCGACGGCGAGCAGAAGCCCGAAAAAGACGACGTTCGAGACGATGGCGCGGACGCGCTTCGCGCGCCGCTCGGCGAGGGCCTCCCGCCGCGCCTCCTCAAGGTCGAATCTCCTGCCGACGCCCGCCATGTCCGCGTCAGTTCCTGTAGGTGACGACGCCCCTGCCCTTGCGGATCACGCCGATGACGTGGTAGGGCTGGTGCTGGGCCTTGAGGATGTTCGTCGCCTTCTCCATCTGGTTCTTCGGGATGATCACGACGAAGCCGATGCCCATGTTGAAGACGCGGTACATCTCGTCGCGGTCGACCTTGCCCTGGTTCTGGATGAACTTGAAGATCGTCGGCACGTCCCACGACGCGCGGTCGATCTCGGCGTTGACCGCCTTCGGGAGGACGCGCGGGATGTTGTCCTGGAAGCCCCCGCCGGTGATGTGCGCCATGCCGGTGATGTGTATCCTGCGCTCGAGGAGCTTCGCGACGGGGCGGAGAAAGCTCCTGTGGACGGCGAGCAGCGCCTCGCCGAACGTCTGGTTCGTGCCGGGCAGCTTGTCCTGCCAGGAGTACTGGCAAAGGTCGAAGATCACGCGGCGGGCGAGCGAGAAGCCGTTCGTCTGGAGCCCGCCCGAGGGGAATCCGACGATCATGTCCCCGGCGCGGATCGACTTGCCCGTGATGAGCTGGGACTTCCTGACGTGGCCGACGATCGTGCCGACGAGGTCGTATTCGCCCGCGGGGTAGAGCCCGGGCATCTCGGCCGTCTCCCCGCCGAGAAGCGCCATGTGGTTCTCCTTGCACGCCTTGCAGAGTCCGGAGACGACGGACTTGAACACGCCGGGGTCGACCTTGGACGTGCCGATGTAGTCCATGAAGAAGAGCGGAAGCGCCCCCTGCACGAGGATGTCGTTCACGCAGTGGTTGACGATGTCCTGCCCGACCGTGTCGTGGCGGTTCATCATCGCGGCCACCTTCAGCTTCGTGCCGACGCCGTCCGTCGACGCGACGAGTATCTCGTCCCTGCCAGCCGGCACCTTGTGGAGGCCGCCGAACGCGCCGATGCCGCCGATGACGGCCTGCGTCCTCGTCGCGGCGACCATCTCCTTGATGGAGCCGACCGCGTTCATCTTGACGTCGATGTTGACGCCGGCCTGGGCGTACGCGGACTTCTTCGTTTCCTTCTCTTCCATCGCCACGGCGAACCCTTTCAGTTGGTGTCTGACTGTGTCGGTACGGCGGACGCGCCCGGAGCCGCCGGACGGCCCCGGAGCGCGCGCGGCGAAGGGCGCGCGCGGCGCGCCCTTCGCGCCGGCCTCAGATCTTGTTGTTCGAGCCGAGGACCTTGACGATCTTGTGGATGTAGAGCTGCTTCATCGCCTCGCGCGCCGGGGTGAGGTACTGGCGCGGGTCGAAGTGGCCCGGGTTCTCGGCGAAGTGCCTGCGGATCGCGGCCGTCATCGCGAGACGCGAGTCGGAGTCGATGTTGATCTTGCACACCGCGCTCTTCGCCGCCTTGCGGAGCTGCTCCTCGGGAATGCCGACAGCGTCGGGAAGCTTGCCGCCGAACTTGTTGATCGTATCGACGTGCTCCTGCGGGACGCTAGACGAGCCGTGGAGGACGATCGGGAAGCCGGGGAGCTTCTTCTCAACGGCCTTGAGGACGTCGAACGCAAGCGGCGGCGGAACGAGCTTGCCCGTCTTCTTGTCGCGCGTGCACTGCTCGGGCTTGAACTTGTAGGCGCCGTGAGAGGTGCCGATGGAGATCGCGAGCGAGTCGCAGCCGGTCTTCGTCGCGAACTCGATGACCTCCTCGGGCTTCGTGTAGTGGCTCTCCTCGGCGGCGACCTCGTCCTCGACGCCCGCAAGGACGCCAAGCTCGGCCTCGACCGTCACGTCGTGCTTGTGCGCGTAGGCGACGACCTTCTTCGTGAGCTTGATGTTGTCCTTGAACGGAAGTGACGAGCCGTCGATCATGACGGACGAGAAGCCAGAGTCGATGCAGCTCTTGCACGTCTCGTAGCTGTCACCGTGGTCGAGGTGGAGGACGATCTGCGGCTTCTTGCAGCCGAGCTCCTTGGCGTACTGGACGGCGCCCTCGGCCATGTAGCGGAGGATCGTGGGGTTCGCGTACTTGCGCGCGCCCTTGGAAACCTGCATGATCACGGGCGACTTCGTCTCGACCGCGGCCTGGACGATGGCCTGCATCTGCTCCATCGTGTTGAAGTTGAACGCGGGAATGGCGTAGCCGCCCTTGACCGCCTTGGCGAACATTTTCTTGGTGTTGACGAGACCAAGCTTCTTGTAGCTGACCATCTTTCGGTTTCTCCTTTGAATTTCCCCATTTTACGGGAATTGCGCGCAAGTATACCAAAATTCAGCGGCGAAATCAAGGGCGTGCGCAAATTGGGTGCGATTCCAAACCGTTGAACCGCTTGCGCGCAATGCGGTTGGCGTCGAGGCCTGCGCCGACCTGCTCGCACGACCCGCAGGGGGGCCACGACACGAAGGACGTCGAGACGCGCATCCGAGAAATCAAGGCCGAGGTGGCCCTTGTCCGGGAAACGGGTTGCGCGTCATTCCCCCGTCTCCTTCCCCCGCGCATCCCCCCCGGGTCGGCGGTTCCCCCTCGAGACGCGCTCGCTGTTGCAGTCTTCGTCAAGAAGCGCGTTCGACGGAAGGGCCGGGAAGGGAGCGTGCGGCTCGGTCTGATACCAGAACGCCGTCGTCGCGACATCCGAACTCTGCTTGACGTACGGTCCGGGCGCCCAGCCGAGGTCCTGCACGGTCACGCGCAGCCCCTCCCTGAACCGCACCGGGTCGGCGATGTGCCAGCGGTACATCCCGAAGGCGCTGATGCCGTCCTTCTCCTTCGCCTCCTCCGCCTGGATGAGACCGGCATAGGGGGTGTTGTACGTCCAGAACTTCTTCCGCCCCACGACCTCGAAGTTGTGCGAGCCGAGGACATAGTCTTCCGTTCCGGTGCCGCAGATCGTGGGGAAGTCCGTGTCGCCGTCGATGTAGAACTTGACCTCCCCCTCCCCCCACCAGATGTCGTTCCTGCAGCGCCACGCGAAATACGTCCCCACGTAGTGGCCCCTCCCCCTGACTCCGTCGAGAATGGTGTGGACGGACCCTTCCGTCGGATTCGAGCGGCGGAACTGCGCGTGGAAATACGCCGCGTCGTCCGGGACGCGGCCCAGGGAATAGTTGATCTGGAAGAACACCGCCACCCGCTTCTCGCCGCGGTTCTCAAGCGAGATGCGCGCCCTCCTGCGGAACGGCATCGGCCAGAAGCAGCTGTAGGCCTGGCGCGGCCCCACGCACACGGCCTGCGACGAAAGCGGAGCCCACTGCCTGAATCCGTTGGCGAAGAAATCTCCGAGCGGACACTCGACGGACGGTTCGGCCTCGTCGTCCCAGTACATGCGTATGACGCACGTCCGCCGCTCGAGAGAACCGCTGTCGGCGAGCGTGATCCAGATGCTCTGGATCGCCCCCTCGCCTTCGACGTCCATGAGATCCCGAATCTCGCCGCCCTTCAGCAGCTGGCACGGACGGGCCTTCCAGCCGAGCCCGTGGGCGTATCCGTGCGACCCCTCCGCCGGCATGGCGCGGGCCCCGCCGGCTGGCGATCCGTCCGGGTTCTCCGGGCTGATCGATCGCGACTCGGCGTCCGACAGGATGCAGAGGCCGTCCATGCCCGGCGAAACCGCGCTGCGCGACGGCTCCGTCTCCACGCAGCCGCCGAGCAGCGCAAGCGCCGCGGCGAGCGCGGCATGACGCGTCCAACCTGAATCTTCCAAACCCACGATTCCTCCCCCTTCCCTGCGCAGCGTCAATCCACTCCGAACTCGACCGCCGGCTCGTTCTGCGGATCCTCCTGGAACCAGACCATTTCAACCGCGGGCGAAGACCTGACCTGCGAAGCGCCAGGCGTTCCCGCGCGCTTTCCGCGGTAGATGAAGTTCACGGGCTCGAGCTTGCGGCAGGAGTTGAACGCAGGGGCCTTTACGGCGAACTCGAAGATATCGCTCCCGCCATGGGCGGCGACTTCTTCGACTCCGGCCCTTTCCCTGCTGCAGAACCAGCCGTCGGGGAGCCTGAGCTCGATCTCGCCTTCCCTGAGCGCCGCGCCGGACGGATTGAACACCCTGACCCGGTACGTCACCTCGTCTCCGGGCCTGTACCAGACGAGCGAGTAGGCGTCGCGCCTGGGCTGGACGGCTTCGACCGACACGAAAGGACCGATGTCGTTCAGGGCGAGCGCGTTGGCCCAGCAGCGGAAGCCGGGCATGCGCAGCGAAAGCTCGCGCGTCTTCTCGTCGTAGCGGAAGGGAACCTGCACGATCTCGCGCGTGGAGTTCCTGGTCGCCAGGACCATCTTCGGCGCCTTGAACTCCGGAGGCATCCTGTACTTCACGCGGAACGACTCCATCGGCCCGCGAAGCTGCGAGACCATGCCGAGCATGGCGTTGCCCCTCCCGTCCACCAGCGGCGCCTCGAAGCGCAGCGCATACCTGCGGTCGTCCTGGACGTCGGCGACGCATATCTTCTCGGCGCCAATCCACTCGGCCCAGGCGTCGACGATGCGGTAGGGCGAGTTGTCGGCGTGGGTGTCGGTCCACTCGAAGCGCGTGCAGCCCGCGCCGTACATGGTGCCGAGGTAGCCGGCGAAGTACGCGACCTTGCCCCTGCCCTCGTCGCGGACAGTCATGAAGGGACGTCCATTGTTCTCCTGCAGAACCTGCGTGCCGCTGATGTTGCGGACTTCGTTGTAGCCCATCGCCGAGACCATCGTCTTGACGAGCTTCCTGGATATCGGGTGCTCCGAGCCCGGAGCGTCCTTGACCTCGACCGCCGTCTTGTAGAGTTCGTCGCGGTCAATCACGTCGAAGGCGTATGCGGAATATCCGAACGAAAGCTTCTCGGCCTCGGATTCGTCGACCTTCCTCTTCTGGACGGGCTGGATGCCGAGGAACTTCGCGAAGAAGTCGGTCGGATAGCCGTGTCCGTCGAGCGAGCCGGACTGGGCGTCGGCGAGAATCGCGCCGCCGTCATTTGACACCCAGTCGGCGATCTTCTGCTGCACGTCGCTCGGGATGTAGCTTGCGTCGACGAAGACGATGGCCTTGAGACCCTTGAGCCAGTCGCCTCCTTCGCGTATCTGGCGGTCGGTGACGAACGTCACGTCGTAGCCGTTCGCGTGAAAGAGCTCATAGACGCGGAAGAAGTTGTCGGGGCCGCAGTCGAAGATCGACGCGTACGGCTTCTCCGTCATGAGGTGGCTCACGGCCGAATAGTAGATGGCGATCGGCCTGACGACGCGGCGGCGCTCCGTCTCGGAAATGAGGTACTCCATCTGGTAGATGGCGCGCATGTTGTCGGAGAAGGCGGCGATCTTGGGACGCGGGACGGCGCCGTGGAACATGTCGGTCATTCCGAACTTCGAGAGCTCGCCGACGTTGGCCTCCTGGACGCAGAAGCAGGCCTGGCCCGGCATGCCCTTGGCGACGTTGTGCCATTGCGAACGGGACTGGAGCTCGGGCGAGGCTCCGTGGATCGCGCCCTCGCGGATCATCGGCCGGAGCTTGCCGTCGCCAAAGGCGTAGTAGAGCTCCCATGTCGCACCGTAGAGGTCGTCGGTTCCGTAGTTGTCGTAGCCGACCATGTCGGAGCCCTTCTGCGTAATCTGGCAGGTGTCTTCAAAATTGAGCGGACGCCAGTGCATCCACATTACCGACGAAAGGTTGTTCGCAGAGAGGTTCGAGGTTATGTGCGTGCGCTTTGGGTCTACCGCGAGATAGGCGCGCGTCTTCTGGGCTATGCGGTTTGCGTAGGCCTTGGAACAGAAGTCGCGGAAGTCGATGAAGTTCGCCACGGCGCGATGCCATTCGACGGGATCGGAGAAGCGCTCCTTTCCGTAGATGTTCTTCCAGTAAGAGGGGCTGATCTCCTCGAACGACTTGTATTCGGTGCGCCACTCCTTGTTGAGCCCGTCGATGGTGCCATACAGTTTCTTCAAGTACTTGCGGAACCCTTCGCAGCTCGTAGGACCGTAGTCGTACATTCCGCACTGCTCCCAAGCGGTCCACCATGCCCAGATCCTGTCGGCGCCGGGATGGTTTTTGAGAACTCTGGCGACTCTCACCTTGTTCGTCTCGTAGCACATGTCGAGAAACTCCTGAAACGAATCAGAAAATCCCGCCCAGGTTCCGTCGGATCGCCGGGCGCGGCCAACGGGCTCGTTGCCGGGGCCGACCGGCTTCTTCGGGTCGAAGGGATATTTCCCGGCGAGGATCTTCTCGTTGGCGGACGAGGAGTCTGCATTGCCGTGGAAGGACGCCCCGTAGAAGACGGAGCCAGACTCGTACGCGTTGAGATCCGTGATCTTGTAGCCGTTTTCGGCCTCGTACGCACCGCACCAAAGGCCGTCGGTCGCTCCGTACTTGAGATAGCGCACGGGGTCCATGAACCAGCTGTAGCACTCCATGAACTGGTTCGGCGGACGCTTCGCGGGGTCTTCGATCGACGAATTCAGCATGACGTGCGGCGTGTGGCGAGTCGCCGCGACGAACCCTTCGGGAACGGCGTCGGCAGGCTCCATGTCGGATTCGACAAGCCGTGCCTTCGAAGGGTCGGCCTCGGGATCGTTGGTCGCCCAGCACTCGGCGACGGCGAAGACGCAGCTGCCGATGTCCATGCCTCTCTGGACATAGCGCGTGTTGCGGCCGAGGTTGACGACGTACCGGCCGGGATACTCGATGCCGACCGCGACCCTGGACCATTCCCAGCCCGCGGGCTTGCCGGAGCGGAACTTGCGCCCCGGAGCGTCCTTGTCGGTCCACATGTCCGCGATGCGGTCGACGAGCGTATAGTTGACGCATTCGGTGCTGGGGCTGCGGAGGAGGAACTCAAGCGCCGTGTGCACGTCCTCGCCGCGCCAGTGCCTGATCCAGAACGTGTACCTGCCCGCGCCCTTGATCTCCACGGGGAGCTCGAGCCGCTGGTTGCGGACGCCGGTCTTGGGGACGGTCAGGGCGGGCGTGGCGCCGTCGGGCCACGCAAGGTTGTGCTTGACGAACCGAATCCTGTCCTTCGCCATGCCGTTCGTTGCGGCCGCGTATCTGGCCAGCGCTTCGTCGACATTCGATATCCGCACCGTCTGGTACCCGCCTGCAAGCAGGCCGGTCGCGCACATGGAGGCCGCCAGCGCGGCGATAAGTTCCGATTTCATCCCTCTCCTTCCCTCCTTCCGGTTGTCTGTCATTGCAGTGCGTTGAGGTCGCGAAGGCCCCTGAGCACCGAGTCGCGGCCGGTGGCCTTGAATTGATACTTGTCCGGGAACTGCCTGAATCTTGGCACGGCGATGCGCCTGCCCGTCAGGCGCAGAAAGGCGCCCGCCACGATGTCGCGGGTCTCCGGGCGCGCCTCGGGATGGCAGTTGCAGGCCAGGGCCTCCCCCCTGCCGACGGTCGCATGGACAAAGGCCGCCGTGCCGACCATCGAATCGCGTCGGCGCGCATCCATCTTGCCATGCTCGTCGATGGCGTTCAGAGAGATGCCGACGTTCTCGATCTCAACGCCCTCGACGGGATCCCCGGGAACGGGGACGGGCCCGTGGTGGAACCAGACCGAATAGACGTCGTTCGTGAGCAAAAGCTCCCCGACCCACTTCTCCGCGAACTTCACGAGAAGGTCGCCGCCGCCGCGAAGATAATGCCCGTCGATGCGCTTCAGAGGCAGAATCGCGATGCGCCTGTCCTCGTTCATCAACACCGACATCCCGGCGCACGTCCCGAGGTATCTGCCGCCGGCGCGAAGGTACGCGCGCACTTTCTCAGCCCCCTCCTCGAGCATGGAGTCGTACTGGCCGAAGCCCGTTCCGCCGGGCATGACGAGAATGTCCAGCCCCCCAAGCCTGCCGTCGCGGACGTCCTTGCCGTCAAGGAACACGACATCGACGTCCGGCGAGCCGGAAAGAATCTTGGCCCAGTAGACGACGTTCCTGCCCCTGCTGCCCTTGTCGCAGTAGAGCCCGGCCTTGACGCGCGGTCGAGGAACGAGATTTGCGAGCTCCGCGACGCCCTTGTCGCAGAAAAGCTTCTCGGGATGGAACTGGACGCCGATGGCGGGATATTCGGAACTCTCGATGGCCTCTACGACGCCGTCGGGCGAACGGGCCGCCACCTTGAAGCCGCGGCCCAGTTTCCTGACGGCCTGGTGATGGCTGGAATCGACGCTGAGATTCGTCCGCCCGCAGTAGCCCGCGATCCTGGAATGGGGCTCGAGCCTGATCTCATGCCCGCCGCCGTCGCGAAGGCGATGCCCCTCCCTGGCGCAACCTTCGAACTCGGACGGCAGATCCTGCCAGAGAGTTCCGCCGAAGTATACATTGAGAAGCTGGGCGCCGCGGCAGATGCCGAGGATCGGCTTTCCAAGCGGAACGGCCGCGTCGAGAACGGCCCACTCCCATGCGTCCCGCCTCCTGTTGACCTTGCCGAGCTTTGGCGAAGGCTTCTCGCCATAGCGCGCCGGATCGACGTCCTCGCCGCCGCAGAGGACGATCGCGTCGCACCGCGAGACCATCTCGGCGATCTTCGACCCGTCGTCGGCATGTTCCAGGACAACCGGCTCGAAGCCCGCGCCCTTGACGAAATCCACGTATTCCCGGCGAACGGGCGCCTTTGCGTCGGAGCATTGATCGACTATGCCAACGCGAATGCCGTCGGCAACTGCGCAGAACGCACAAAGGGCCGCGGAAACGAATGATAGCAACGCTTTTTCCATATAGTTCATGGGGAATTACAGATCCTTGTCATCTACGGTTTTCATGATGGCGGCGGCGTGCCTGGCCTCGTCCTGGGCAGCCCCCCCGTCTTCGGGAACGGTCACCAGGCTGACGTCCTTGAGCTTGAAGTCGCCGTCGAGCCTTGCCATTTCCCTTGGGTTGATCTGCTTGCGGGCGGCCCCGAACCAGACGCCCTTGACCCTGAATCTGGCGCCATTCTTCTGAAGGTCCTTCGGTATCTTCGCCTCAAGCGTGTGCCAGCCGTGGAAGCACTGGATGTCGCGATAGATGTCAAACGACGCGGGATACAGCTTGCCCTTGTCGTCTTCCATAGTCAACGCAAGGCGCGAGAAGGATGAATTGCCGTGCATCCTCACGGCGATGCGCATGTGAGGCCTGTAGCTTATCAGCGGAACGGACTTGTCGAACTCGATACCGCCGTATTCCCACGCGATGTCCGGCACGGAGCCGCCGGGCGCCGGAGAATGCTTGTTGGCGAAAAGCCCTCCGCCGGAGCCGCCAAGCTCGTCCTCAGCGCCACCACCGAGCATGTGCGAGACCTCGCGGCCATTGCAGAGAAGGATCGAATCTTCGCCAGACTTGGGCCTTGCCTTGCCCTGCACGCCCCCTGCGCCACCGCGTCCTACGCTGCCAGTGAAGACCTCTCCGCCCTTGACGTTCACGCGGCGACAGTCCATGCCGCCCGCACCGCCGCCGCCAGCGCCGTAGTTGGGAGCCGCAGCCCCGCCACCGCCACCGCCGGCTACAACGAGGAACTCAACGACGCCTGCACCACGCACCGCGACGCGAACCTTATCCCCGGGGGCGAACCTGTGAACCTTGCCGTCGGCCTTTATGACGATGACGCCATCGCCGCCGGAACCACCAGCACCCTTTGGAGAATGGCCGGCCCCGCCGCCATCGCCAAAACCGTTGCGCCCGTTGGCGCCGTCCAAGGAAGCATAACCGCGATTCTGGCAGTCGCCGCCGTGCCCGCCCTTCGCGTAGACGAGCTTTTCGCCTGTTATGTCGCACTCGCGCCCAGGGCCACCCTGCCGGAACGATTGGGCGGCACCTTTCGTCTGCCCGACAAGACCTGGGCCACCGGCGCCTCCGCCCGAGCCGCCCGTCCCCGGGCCAAAGCCGTCGCTCCCGCCGCCGGCATGGCCGTAGCGCCCGTCGATCACCGTCTTGTCGAGTCTCGCGACAAGAACTTCGCCGCCGACGGCGGGATCGTCCTCGGAAAAGAGGTCGAACGTGCCGCGGAACATGGGCGCTTCGCGGGCCACGCCCAGGTTCGCCGGTCGCGCGCCGCGCGAGATGCGGGAATTCTTCATCGTGCAGTCGAACAGCTTCTCGTACTTCCTGCCCGCGGGAACATCCTGGAAATGGCGGACGATCCTTGCGCTCTCCATTCTTGCGGAGGAGACGATGTATCCGGGAGTGGACCCCATGTCCACCTCTCCGTTCGCGGGGAACGGACGCCTGCGGCCCCACACGTCGTAGACCGCGACGTCCGAGCCCCCGGGGAACGCGATCTTCGCAGTCGCGCCGAAAAGCGGAGTCCAGAGCGCGTACGCATAGTCCCTGACCTTGCGGTTGCGGCGAAACTCGGCTATGTACGAGGAGTTCTCGCCCGACTCGACCATCCGCAGGAACTCGGGGCAGTCGAGGATGCGCGTCAGGACGGCGATGCCGGTGAACATGCGCTTCGGGTAGGAGAACGGGTAGAACTTGCACTGCCCGCCAGCACCCCAGTTGGTGTCGTAGTATGCGTCGTTGCAGTCTTCAAGGTGTCCCGTGGAGATAATGTCGCATCCCCAGATGAGGCAGATGAGATAGTCGCGCAGGGTGAAGTCCGTGATCTGCATGATCTTCGACTTCGGCCAGTCGCGCCCGACCGTGCGCTCGGGACGGAAGACGAACTCGTTGCAGGCGTTCAGCGTGAAGTTCGTGTAGCCGAAGACCCGCCCCGTCTCGCGCAGCGCCCAGAGCATGCCCGGCGCCTCGCGGTTGGCGTTCAGCTCCGGCATGGTGGTGAAGCCCTTGGATTCTATGCCAAGCTGGTGGACGAGCGAGAGGTCGAACCCGCGGCGGACGAGCGAGGCGATCTTTTCCGACGAGGACGAGCCGTTGCCGATCATGATGCGCTTGTCCGGGAACTCCTTTCGCATGCGCCTGCAGAATTCCGTGCAGAAAAACACCTCCCAGTCTCCGCGCTCCTTCGCGGAAAGGCCGGGCGTGTCGAAGTCCCAGCCGCGGTATTTGCCGCGGACGGGCTTCTTGTCACCGGCCACCTCGCGCGCGAGGTCGCGTCCGCCCTGCTCGTGGAGAAGCTGGATCACCGTGCAGTGGGGGAACTTCTCGAAGGCCGTGCGATAGCCTTCGACGCCCCTGTCGAGCTTCTTGACGAGGTCGGCGTAGGTCTTCGTGGGAGAGCCCGGATTGTAGGGCCCCTGCTGATACGCCGAGCTCAACGTCACCTTCCACGGCCTGCCTTCCTCCTCGCTCCCGACCGGCGGGAACCAGCTCTTGCGGTAGCCCGCCTTGAGCATCACGTCGAGCTGCTCCTCGGGATGCGGGTTGGAGCCGTGGTATCCGCCGGAGAGCGGCCAGCACGCGTACGGGGACTCGTAGCCCGCCTCGCGGTCGTCCGGCGCGAGAACGGTGAACGCCGCTTCGTGTTCGGCAATGACATTGCCGGCCTCGTCTCTGAACTTGTAGAAAAGCCCGTACCAGCCGACGTCGTACTTCATGAGATCCACGGGAACCGCAAGCTTCTCGCCGCGCTTCTTGAAAGCGAAGTCCCTGGACCCACGCTTGAGCGTCTTGAAGTAGGGATCGGTAATCTCCACTTCGACGCTTCCCTTCGCACCGTCACGCTCGGCGGTGATCTCGACGGAGCATTTCTGCTCGTCCTTGCCCTGCTGGAAGATGTTGCCGCGGACTGGATTGTCTATCTTGAAGGAAAACGGCGCCTCCTGGAGCGTCGCGCCGAATATCTGCACCGACGTCTTCTTGCACCAGCTCCAGCTTCCGTCGCCGACGAAGTCGAAGTCGAGCGAGAACTTGCCCATGAAGCGCGACCCGAGCTTGTTGGGGTCGAGCTGGAGGCGGACGAGATAGAGCGGCGTGCTGACGCGCCTGCCGTCGGCGCCGGTATATTCCAGCCTGCCGACGCTCTTCACGTTGGGAGCGGATTCGTCGAGCGGCTGCTTCGCGATGTCCACGTTCCCGCGCGTGCAGCCGTGGCCCAGTCTCGCGAGCTGCGTCCCCAGAATCGGCTCGCGCCCAGCCATCGGGATGTCGGCGCACAGGACATGCGCGTAGAGCCAGCTCCTGCACGGAATCTTCCAGTGCATGTACTCCGGACCCGTCTTGAAGCGCGTGCGCGACAGGATCGGATCCCACACGAGGTCGCGGTGGGGAGTCGTCTGGCGGACCTTCGACTGGTCGACGGACTTCTCAGGGGCCCAGACGTCGATCCTGACGCCGCCGAACGTCTTGACGCCCGTGCCGACGGAAAGCTTCGCGGCCCTTTCGAGAAGCGGATGGGGTCGGGCGGGGTCGAGAGGGGGGAGCGAATACGACCCCGGCTCGGAGAGCACCTCGACATTCCCCTTCCTGACAATCGTCACGGACGTGGATTTCGCGCCGGCGGCTTTCGCGTCCACGACGGGATTGACGCCGTCGAGCCTGCCCACGAGCGAGCCGTCGAGAAGGACAAGCGTCCGATCGCGCGGCGGATCGGGGACGAACCGGAACGCATACACCCTTTCGGCGCCCGTCGCATACATCTTTCGCCACTGCGGCATGCTCGTCTCGACGTCGGCGTGGGTATAGAGCCCGAAGCCATTGTGGAAGTACGGAAGCTGCGAATATTCGATGAGATCGACGCCGTCGCCCCTTATCCAGACCACGCACCGTTCGTAGGCGGTGGTCCCGGGAAGCTCGTCCTTCCTGCCCGTGTTGGCGAGGCGCATCCGGGTGGCGTAGGCCATGTACTTGTGGGAATCCAGCTGCACCCCTCCCTTGTGCGGGCCCGCCGATGGATAGGAGATTTTGTAGGAGGCCTTGTCCGCGCCATCACGCGAGACCGTGAAGTCCCCGAACCCCCTCACCTGGACCTCGTATGCGGCGGAGGCGAAAAGGGCGAGCGTCGGGACAAGCGCCGCCAGAATGGCGCAGACCGGTTTCATGGCTTGTTCATCCCCCTTCCCAAATCGCCCCCGGGCGGTTCGTCCGCGGCAGCCTCGACACAGGCGGATTCTCCTCGCATCGGCGCGCACGCGACGCAGGGTCACCTGATGACGGTCACCAGACCGCACGCCGCATCCTGCTGGTAGTAGAGCGTGTTGTCCTCGGACGACCAGACAAGCCGCGCGTTGCGCCTTCCCGTGACGTTGACGCCGTTGGCGTAGGCGCGGAGCGTCTTCGGCACGGCCGCGACGACCGACGACTGGTCCGCGCCGGTGAACGCGACGACAGGCACTTTCGCCGCTCTCGAAAAGCCCGTCACGTCAAGGGCAAACGTGCAGGACGTGGAAGCCGCGTCGAGCGTCGCCGCCGTGAGGGTCGCCGTGTCATGGCCCTGCGCCGGAATGGCGATGTCATAGGTGTAGCCCAGCTTGATCTTGCCGAGGCTCACCACGCGCCCCTGCCGGTTTTCGCCGTCGCGGAAGGTGACGACGTTCCCGAGCGACACCGGATTGGCCGCCGAGCGGATTGTCCAGACCGCGTTGGAAATGGCGACGTTGTGGACGCGGTCCGACGAGAACCACGCCTGGAAGAAGCCGCTTTCCATCGTCCCGTCGCGGACGACAAGTTCCGTGCCGTTGACGCCCCATGGCTCGTAGAACCAGCTTTGCGTCGAGGTGCCGGAGAAGACCATCGGGGAGTTCGCCGCGAACTTGAGCCCGTGGAACCCGACGAGATTCACGGAGTCGAGGACGACCGTCGTGCCGCCGGCCCCGAACGAAAGATCGGAACCGGCCGAATTCATGTTTATCGTGCCGTTGCGCAGCGTCACTTCGCCAAGGCCCGAGGCGAACGCGAGCCCCAAGCCGCCGTCGCGCACATTGAACGTCCTGCCGCCGAGATCGGCGACCGCGCCGGCCGTCTCGAAACGCGCAGTGGCGTAGGTCGAGTTGGGGTAGCCGAAGTTCTCCGCCCGGCTCGCCGACCAGTTGGCGATATTTGTCCACAGATTGTCGCCGCCCTCCCCCGTCCACGCGTAGGTGACGGCCGCCGCGTCCCTTCGGCTCTTCGTCGCGACGCCCGTCGAATCGGTCCACGTCTGCGTGCCGTATGTGGCGGACGTGTACGTCGTGACGACATCCACCTTCCACGTAATCGTGTCGCCAAGCGCGGCGTAGGCGATGTTCGTCGCGAACGCGGCGGGATCGCCCTGCTGGAAGACGAATGTCGCCGAGTTCTCGAGGGTGTTCGTGCTGACCGACCAGCTCACCGTCACGGTCGTCGTGCCGAGGCCCGGCGCGAGCGAGCCGGAGAGGACGAACTCCATCGGGTCGTTCGTGAAGGTCGCGGACGCCGAGAAGTCGGTGGACGGGCCGGGGACCGCCACGGACGCAAGGGCCGTCGGGCTCGAGGGTTCCGCGTCGACCACGGCATAGACGTCGACCCAGTAGTTCGTGCCGGGCATGAGGTCGGCGACCGTCCCCGTCCCCGCGCCGCCGCCCAGCGCGACGCCGGCGGCGATCTGCGCCGTGTTCGTCGTCGTCGCGCCGTCCAGGGCGTAGCGCGCGTAGAGGCTGGCCACCTTGGGCGTCGTGACGTCGCATGAAAGCGAATAGGGGATGGAAAGCGTCCGGTTGGTATCGGCGGAGAGCGTCCCAAGCGCGATTTGGTAGGGCGGAATCGCGTCCGCCGCGAAGATTGCGAACGAGACGGTCTTCACGGGCGTCTCGGGCGCCGCGTAGTTCGCCGTCGCCGCAGGGGCCGCGTAGGCGACGACATACTCGCCCGCCTCGGTCGGGAGCGTGCCGCCAAAGGCCGCCGCCTCGCCCCCGTCCTTCGCGATCGTCGCCGCGACGGCGCCGAAGCGCGTGACGCCGTTCGTGAGGACGCCCGGTTCGTCGACGCCGCCCGTCCAGGAGCTCTTCGAGATCGACGGTTCCGTCGTCCAGACGTTCGTCACGAACGTGATGGAGAACGGCAGCGTGATGGCGCCGGAGGCCCCGGTCGTGTCCCAGACATAGCCGTCATCCGTCGCGAGGACGACATCGTACGTGCCGACGTCGACGCCGCCGTCGTTCTCCGTCACCGTATAGCCGTTTCCGTCCGCGACATCCGCGGCCTGGGCCGTGCCGGCGTAGGGCTTCGGGGCGATCGTCGGGGCAATCGCAATGTTGGCCGCAAGCCGGTAGCGGAACACGACGATGCCGGAACCGCCCGCGCCGCCGGCGTTGGCATAGCCCGCGCCGCCGCCCCCGCCGCCGCCCTGGTTGGCCACTGCGTTTTTATTGCTGTGCCCGTCTCCCGCGCCCGTTCCGCCTTTGCCAGGCGTGCCGCCAGACGTACTCGTCCCGCCGCCGCCGCCGGAACCGTAGACCCTGCCCGTCCCCGTTATGTCGCAGGCGAGGCCTTCGCCGCCGTTGCCGCACAACTTCGTAGAGGTCGCATTGCCTCCGGCTTCCGTTGCGCCGCCACCGCCTCCGGCGGCGCTGAAGGTTCCATCTTTATAGGCGTCGCCCCCGGCGTTGCCGAACATTTCAACGCCATGCAGACATGCCGAGGCCCCCTCCCCAACGGACCCCTTCGTGGCCGCGCCGCCGGCGCTGGACGACCTGCCGCCGGCTCCGGAGCCGCCGGAACCGCCCGTGGGAGAAGAGTTGCTGCCGCCCCTTCCGCCGCGATTCGCCGTGACGAACCTCACCCCGTCGACTTCGAAGGAGGAGCTGGTGCCGACGGTTCCCGCGCCGGCGTTGCTGCTTCCCCCGGTTCCGCCCGCGCCGACCGTCGCCCTGACGACGGCGTTCTTGGTCAGCGAATGGACGAGGCCCGTCACGACGCCACCGCCGCCGCCGCCAGGGCCGGACGTTCCAGCCCCGGCTCCGCCACCGCCGCCGACAACGAGGAACTGGACGTTGGTCAAGTACGTCGGAACGGTCCAGGTGGCGGCCTCCGCGTGGTTTGTGAAGACGACGGCCGTTTCGTCTCCGCCTTCGCCAAGGCCGGAAACCGTATATCCCCACTCGGGATGGCTGGCGAGCGGCGCGGTCACGACTTCGGCAAAAGCCGTCGCACGGCAGAAAAGCGCGGCAAGAAGAAACGCCGAAAGACGACGGCCCGCGCGGAACGGGCCCGGATGTCTCACCCTCTCCCCCCTGAAAACATCGTGCTTTTGTGCAGTTCTCGCCATGTCGACCCCTCCGTTGATTTGAAACAGTGCCGATGCACCAATGTTTCTTCTTGCATTATAGCCTTCCAGACACGGCCTGTCATCTGCTTATCTCGCATTAAATCATGCGATTTCCGCATATCGCATCGCCGGCGCCGCCTGCCGCGAAGGGCGACTTGGCCCGGCCAGAGTCCGCCCCGATCCGTCGGCACGGCTCGAGACTTCGGCACGCGGGGTCCATTAATCGGCAGGCATCGCCCGCCGCAGGCCTATGCCGGATCTCCGCGGCCCTTCGCGGCCCTTGCCGCGTAGAGCGAAGGCGCCATGCCGAAGCGCCGCTTGAAGGCGTGCCAGAAGTGCTCCGGACGCGCAAAGCCGCATTGCCTCGCGACGTCGCCTACCGAAGCCGCCTCGCCGTCCCTCAGAAGCCGCGCCGCCGCCTCGATCTTGACGCGCAGGATCTCCTGGTAGACGGACGTGCCGAGCGAATCCCTGAACGCCTTGTCGACCGGCGTGTGCGAAAGCCCAAGGTGGGAGTAGACGTCGCTCGCCGCCAGGTTGTCGGAGTAGTGGCGGTGGATGTACACGAGCGCGTCGGACAGCCACGGCGGGTCGAGCGGATAGACCTCGGTGGACCTCCGCTCGACGACGCGCGTCGGCGCGACAGTCTCGAACTGCGCGGGCGCGCCGCCGGACAGCATGGAGTCGAGGATCGCCGCCGCGCGGTGCCCGACCTCGAACGCGTTCGGGTCGATGCTCGACAGCGGCACGGGCGAAACCGCGCAGACGAGCGTGTCGTTGTCGCACCCGAGGATCGCGATGTCGTCCGGAACGGACCGCCCCACCGCCGCGACGGCGACGGCGAAATGGTACGCCCGCAGGTCGTGCGAGCAGAACACCGCGGTAGACTTCGGCAGCTTCGCCGCGAACGACTTCAGCCTTCGCATGTCCGGCGTGTCCGAAAAGTCCTCGCGCCTCAGGAGCCGCCCGTTGAAGAAGTCGACGGCCGTCCTCGGAGAATCGTAGCGCAGGCACGCGTAGCCGTCGGACGCAAGCCGTGCGGCGAAGGCCTCGCAGCGCGCGTCCGAGAACGGGACCCCGTCGTAGCCGCAGTACGCGAAGCTGGCAAAGCGGTGGTCGATGAAGTGCTCCGCCGCCATGCGCCCGACAGCCCCGTGGTCGCTGTCGACTCCCGCGGCGGCGCCGCGAGGCAGCGCGCAGTAGACGTCGACGATCGGGAGGTTCGTCCGCCGGAGCCTGGCGAACATCTCGGAACTCACGATGCGCGCGATGACCGCGTCGCAGCCCTTGAGCCCGACCGGCCGGTCGCTGTCGAGCATGCCGAGCGTCCAGTCGGTGCGCTCGAGCGCATACGAGGCCACGCCCTCGCACAACGCGCGACTGTAGCTTCGGCTCCGGTCCGCGACCACTCCGATCCTCATGGGGCGAGCCTCCTCTGAATGAAGCGGCGTCCGAGCTTGACCTTGTCGGACGGCGGGACGCCCTCGCCGTGCACCGACGCCGCGACCGGCCGGGACGCGCTCCGGTGGTTATTGCCCCTGCCGGGGCCCCTGCTGGGCGGACGCCTTCGCCTCGGCGAACTTCGCCTGCATCGTCGGGTTGCCGTACGTCAGCTTGCGAACGGTGAGCCCTTCGACCTTGTCGTTGGCGAGGCGAAGGTTGTTCTCGCTGCCGAGAAGCGCCTTCTTGGTCTCCTCAAGCGCCTTGATCGACTTGTCGATCTCGGCGATGGCCTTGTCGAACTTCTCCTTTGCAAGGCGGCAGTTGTTGCCGAACTTCTGCCGGAAGTCGAGCAGCTTGTCCTCGAAATTCGTGACGTCCACGGACTGGCGACGCATCTCCGCGACCTCGCACTTGTACTCCATCGCCTTCCGCGACGCCTGGACGAGAAGCGTGATCATGGGGATGAAGCACTGGGGACGGGCAACGTACATCTTCTCGTAATTCGCGACGGACACGATTCCGGCGTTGTAGAGTTCGCTGTCCGGCTCGAGCATCGACACCAGCACCGCGTATTCGCACTTCTTCTTTCGGCGATCCTCGTCGAGCTTCTTGAAGAAGTCCTCGTTCTTGTGCTTCGTGGCGGTCGTGTCCGCCTCGTTCTTCATCTCGAACATGATGGAGACGTATTCCGTGCCGTCCGTCGCGTAGTCGCGGAACACGAAATCGCCCTTTGTGCCGTCCACAACCTCGTTGTCCTTCTCGAACCTTGCCTGCGGCAGCGCGAAGCGCAAGAACTGCTCGTAGAGGGTCGAGCAGTGGACCTCGAGCGACTCGCCGACCATCTTGGTGCTCATCCTGGCCTTCATGTCCTTGTAGAAGGCGACCTGCTCCTCCGCCACCTTGAGGCGCCCTTCGTAGTCCGCCCTGAGGCTTGCAATCTCCGCCGTCTTCGCTTCAAGCGCCCTGCGGCCTTCTGCCTCTTTCGCCTCAAGCGTCTTTCGGCCCTCAAGAGATTGTTCGAGGAGCGCCGCCTTCGCCTCGCTGTCCTTGTTTGCAATGGCCGCCTCGAGTCTTGCAATCTCGCGGTCCCTGGCCTCGAGCGCGGCGTCCTGCTCGGACTTCCGCCTGGCAAGCGCCAGTTCGGCCCTCGTCTTCTCCTCCCTGCGGACTTCTTCCAGGCGCCTCTCCAGCTCGGCGTTGAACTCGGCCGTCTTGACCTGTTGCAGGATGAAGGCGTAGTCCGCCTCGTCCACGGTGATGACGCTACCGCACTTTGGGCATTTCAGCTCTTTCATGGATCCCCCCCTTCAACCCCGCCAATGCGCATGATTATACCGCAACCCCGTGTTTTGCGCAAGGGGGCAGGGGGGCGGAGGCGCTATCGGACGAGCTCGTACAGGTAGGTTGCGTTCGCCGGATCGATGTCCGTCCTCGCAGTGAACGAAAGCTCGCCGTCGCGGAAGACCGAGGCGACCTCGCCGACGACGCGGCCCGAGGCGTCGAGGCGGCGGACCTTCCACGCGCCCGGCGCAAGCGCGATCGAGACGTCGGCGCGTCCGCGGCGCATGATGTACGGAAGGCCGCCCCAGGCCTCGAGGACCGTGAGCGAATCGTCGCGGTAGGTGATGCCGGCGTTCTGGAGATCGGTCAGATGCGTGACGAGGAGGTGCGACGACGAGGCGATGTCCTTCCCGTCGAGCGAACTCGCCCAAACGGTCGCGGGCGAGTCGATCTTCGCCGCGAAGGGCCCGGCCGCGACAAGCCCTCCCTCGGAGAAACCGCCGCAGGTGCGCGCGGTCTTGAGCAGGAACGTTCCGTTCTGACGGTCGACCGTGACGTGTCCGTTGCCCGCCGTCGCCGGGAGGCCCTTCGGCGCGATGCGCGCCTTCACGGCGTCGGAGCCCTCGGAATAGGCGGACGGGAACTTCGCGGACCACTTCGCGCCCGCCGGCGCCTCGTCCGCCACGACGGTGCCGAGGCGCGCATACCACGCGGCCCACTTCCACGGCGCGCGGCTCATCGTCTGCTTCGGGTCGGGCGCCCTGAGCGCGGCGGGAGGGAGGACGACGGCATACTCGTCGGGCAGCGTCTCGAGGTCGCGCCGGAGGTACAGGCAGATCGACGCGCGCTCGGCCGCGAGCGAAAGCGGGTCGTCCGCCATGTGGAAATAGCCGATCGTGCGCGACCCCGGCTCGCGGATCGACTTGATGTTGTCCGCCCAGTCGAACCTCCAGAGCCCGTCCCAGTCCTGCAGCGCCGCAAGCGCGCCCGCGACGATCCCGCCCACGCCGCGGAAACGCCCCGGGCCCGCGTAGTTGTACTCGGTGATCGTGAACGGACGGTCCAGGAGGCGGCGCATGACGACGTCCGTGACGCCAAGCCCCTCGTTCGCGAGCGGATTCACGTTCGCGCACTGGGAGGGAAGCGACCACGGATGCTTGACGAACTTGGGATGGTCGATGTAGAAATGGTCGTCGACGAGGTCGAGCGCCTCCGAGCGGATCGCCTGGTACACGACGGGGTTCCACCAGCACGAGAGGTTCGTGATCGGCACCTCGGTCCCGATCTCCTCGCGCAGGAACTTGCGCATCTCCACCGAGAACTTCGTGTCGACCTCGCGCAGGAACTGCGTGAACTGCGGCGTGTGGTCGCCCCATGCCCAGGCGTTCTCCGGAACCGTGTCGGGCGTCTTCGCGTAGTGCGCCGGGTCCTCGGCCTTCTTCGCGTCCAGCCACTTCTTCCACTCCGTCTGGTAGATCTCCAGCGGCTGGAGGACCTTCCCGCCCCAGTTCATCTCGTTGCCCTCGTTGACGAGCGCGAGGAAGACGAGCGACGGCTCGTCGGCGAAGCGGCGGCCCGTGTAGGGGTTGACGTGCGCGAGGAACTTGCGCGAGTAGTCGAGGAAGTTCTTCTTCGCGCCGGGGTGGATGGGCACGAGCACCTTGTAGATGTCCTTCACGGGGACGCCCGGCTTGTCGATCCCCATCGCCTTCCAGGAGACGGGACGCGACACGAAGAGGTCCGTCGTGATGTAGAGCCCCTCGGCCGAGCAGGCGGCGACGAGTCCGTCCAGGCGCTTCAGCTGCGCGGGGTCGAGGTCCGTCGAGTCGGGCTTGTTGCCGACGAGGAGCCCGTCGTGGTGGTGGATTCGCACGGCGTTGTAGCCGACGCGGGCGAGGTTCGCGGCCAGCGCCTTCGCCTCCTCGTACTCCGGGTAGTTCGCGCCGAAGCAGAGGTTGACGCCGTAGAAGCGGACGGGCCGCCCGGGGCGCCTCTCGAACTCGAAGTGCGCCCCCCTCCTCACGACCCTGCCGAACTTTCCGCACGGCGCGCCCGTCTCGCGAAAGGCCGAAAAATCAAGAGCGCTCCCCTTTTCGACTAAGGGAGCGGCCTTGAGGGGTATCCAGTCCTTTCCGGCGGAGAGGACCGCCTTCGGCGCCGCCTTTGGAGGCGGCGGCTGGGGTTTCTGCGGGGGAGGCTGGATCTCCCCCTTCTTGATGCGGTAGAACTCGTACGGCGTCACGAAGAGCCAGCCCTCGCTCTCGAGAAGCTCGACGACCTTCTTGAAGTCCTCGAACATCTCGTCGGACCACATCGCCGCGTGGCCCTGCAGGACGACGTACTCCTTCTGCCGGTGGTTCTGGTAGTTCTTCACGAAATCGACGTAGTTCACCTTGCCGACGGCGTATTCGAGGTTGAGCCAGCGCCCGAGGATCATCACGTCGTCCGCCTTGCCCTGCCCGAACATCCACACCTTCATCTCGGGACGCTCGCGGAGCGCCTTCAGCGTGTCGGCGTTCCCGGCGTTCCCGGCCGTGCCGAGCGTGTGCATCGTGAGCCCCGTCCACTTCTTGAACGTGTCGAGCGCGAGCGCGAGGTGCTTCTGCTGGTGCTTGAACCCGGTCGCGTGCTCGCCGTGGAACTTCGTCGCGCGGTCGCAGTCGTCGTCCTCCTTGCAGTTGAAGAACATCGCGTGGTCCCACCCGTGGTTCCAGAACTCGATGAAGCCGCCGTTCTCGACCGCGTTCTTCTTGAGCCACGCGACGTACCTGTCGTTCGGCGTGTTCTCGATCGACTTCACGATCACGCCGAAGCCGGACTTGAGCTTCTTCGACGCGAGGTAGTCGGCGACGCGCGCGAAGCGAGGGTGTATCCCGCCCGAGTGGTTGCCGACGTCGTCGATCTTGAGCATCACGTAGCGCTTCTTCGCGTACTGCTCGGGGGTAAGCGGCTCGAGCGCCACCGGCTTCGGGGGCGGCGGGGGCTCGGGGCTCTTGAGCGCGCCCGCGGGCCACGCCGGCGCGGCGGGGAGGGGCGGGAGGTCCGCCTTCTTCGCCTGCCCGTAGTTCTCGAGCCTCCATCCGCGGATCTCCGCCTGCTGTGCGCCCGTCCAGGGATAGACGTGGAGGCGCATCGACCCGGCGGCGTAGTCCTTCGGCGCGACGCCCGCGACGCGGCACCAGGTCCAGTTCTGCGAGGCCGCCGTCAGGTTGTCGCGGAGCGCCCCCGTGTAGGTGCCGTCCTGGAACTTCGTCAGGACCGCGACCTTGCCGCTCGGCGAGACGCCGCGCACCGCCGCGGTCAGCACGACGAGGTCGCCCTTCTTCACCGCGCACGGAACGGCCGCCGAGGTCTCGATGCGGTAGACGGGGTCGAGCGCCTTGTCCGTCGTCACCAGAACGCCCTCGGGCATCCCGCCCTCGGCCTTCAGGTACGTGACGCCCGTGTTGCGGCGCTGGCAGAGGTCGTTCACGAACGAATCGGGGAGAAGGTTTTCCGCCGCAAGCGCGGCGAATCCCGAAAACGCAGCCAAGGCCGCAGCCGTCAGTTTCTTCATCTCTGGTTCCTTGTTGGGGTTGTCAAGACGTGATGTAGCGCATTATACCACAAAGCGGAAGTGGCGCAAAGCAGATTGCGAAGAAATTATCGCGCCGTCTGCGCAACGGTCCGCACGCCCCAAGGTCCCGTCCCCGGGGCGCCCGGCGCTGGCGCGCACCCCGCGTCATTCGCCCGTGATGCCCTTCCAGTAGCCGACGCATTCGGCGAGGGGGACGGTGTTGTTGTCGTAGGCGGCTTCGTATTCGATCGAGCAGCAGCCGTCGTAGCCGACCTCCTCGAGCGCCGCGACGATAGCCCGCAGGTCAAGGAATCCCCGCGGGAGCGGAACGGCGATGTCGGGCATGCGCGTCGCGTCCGTCGTGAGGTTCTTGAGGTGGAAGTCGTAGATCTTCTCGCCATACTTGCGGATGCTCGCGACGGGATCCTTGAACGACCGGTACTCGTGCGCGATGTCGAGGCAGATCCCCATCCGCGGCGAGAGGTCCTTCACGGCCTCGACGATCGACTCCGCCGTCGGGAAGCACTGCGGCATGTCCGGCCCGTGGTTGTGGATCGCGAAGCGGATGTCGTAGCGGTCGCAGAGGGCCGAAATCGTCTTGCAGAGCTCGTAGTTGGCGACACGGTCGGTCCAGACCGGCGTCTTTCCCTTCGTCGCCGGCAGGCCGACGATCAGCTTCGCGCCGAAACGCTTCGCGAAGGCGAACGCCTTCTCCGCGTCCTCGTCGGTGTACATGTCGATCGGTCCGAGCGCATACGGGACGACCCCGTGGGCCGCGCACTTCGCCTTGAACTCGGCGATCTCCGCGTCCGTCGCCGTCAGCGGCAGGTGGAACGCCTTCACGCAGAGGTTGTGGACGTCGAGCTTCTGCATCTCGTCGAGCATCGCGTCAGTCTTGTAGTCCTTGTAGGTGTAGCCCGCCATGCCGAGGCGGAACTTCGCCCGGCTCCCCGCCGCGCGCCGCGCACCCGAGGCGCTCCGGCACCCGGCAGCCGCCGCAATGCATCCCGCGCCGACAAGAAACTCTCTCCTGTTCATCTTTCAGCTCTCCTTATGTTTATCTGATTAACGTCGAGAACATGCCGTTGCCGCCCGTACCCATGTAGAGGCGCTCGCCGCCGAAGGCGACGACGTTGCGGGCGTCGCGGAACGGCACGTCGCACGGGATCGTGCGCCAGGAGTCGCCGCCGTCGGTCGAAAGGCGCACCTCATTCCACGTGAAGAACGCAACGCGCCCCCGGACAGCCGCGTCCGTCGCGAGGTTGTTCGCGTAGTCGGACGAGACCTGCCGCCAGGAAAGGCCGCCGTCGTCGCTTCTGAAGACACCCTTCTCGCGGCGCGTGACGAAGAACCGGCCCGGCGAAAGCACGTCCGCCGCGAGCGCGTAGCTCTGCGGCCCCGGAAGCTTCACTTCCTTCCATGCCGCCGCTCCGGCGGGTCGCGCATACGCGCGCCCCGTGTCATGGGAAACGGCGACCATCGACCCGTCCGGCGAGACGGCGAGCTCCGCGCCCTTCGTCCAGATGTCGAAGCGGAAGAACTTCGCGCCGGACATGCCCTCGGAATCCCAGGCGAACGACTCGCCGCCGTCCGTCGACTTCCAGACGCCGCCCTTGCCTTTGGCAACCGTGCCCGACACCGCGACGTAGACTTCTTTCGGACGCTCCGGATGGACGACGACGGTGTTGATGCGCTCGCCGCCCTTTTCGGCGAGCGAGGGGAGCCCCTTCATCCGCATGCGCTTCCAGCTGTCCGCTCCGTCCTCGCTGCGGAAGAGCTGGTTGGCCGTCCACTTCCAGCTCTGCGGCGCCGTGGCGTAGACCGTGTCGGGCGACGCGCGGCAGACGGAAATCGACTTCACGTTGTTCGAAATCCCGCGCTTCGACCCCCACGATCCAAGCGACAGCCCGCCGTCGTCGCTGCGGAAATAGCCGATGTCCGCCATGCCGGCGTGCATGCGGCTCGGACGCGACGGATCCTGCGCGAGCGCGTGGAAGACCGTCATCTCGATGCCGTCGATCGAAAGGTTCCATGTCTTCCCGGCGTCCGGCGAAAGATAGCACGCGTACCAGTCGGTGAAGAGCCAATGGTCCGGATGTCCCGGCTCGACGGCGACGAAGCCAAGCGCCGAGCCCGGCACGTTGGAGCGCTTCGCGTCCCCCGCCGGATACCAGTCGCCCTCGTTGAAGGCAGCAGCCGGGAGCTTCTTCCACGTCCGCGAACCCGCCGGCAGCACGTAGAAATTCGCGCCGTATCCGGCGAGGAGCGTGAAGCGCTCCGAGGCGGCGATCGCGCGATACATGCCGTCCTTGCGCGCGTTGCCGTCCGTCTCGGGGAAGAATCCCTCGGGATTGTCGTAGACCCGCCAGGTGCGTCCGCCGTCCGCCGACCACCGCACGCGCGGCGACTTGGCGAACACGCCGTGGAGAACGCCCGCGTCGGATCCGTCCTGCACGAACTCGATGGGCGCCTCTTCGGAGAGCTTCGTCCAGGCCTTGCCGTCCTCGGTGGCGAAAAGCCCGCCCTCGAAGGGTTTCGGCGTCTTGGGCTGCTCGTTTGCCGCGCGCGCCGTCGCGACGAGCCACATCCGCGACGGATGCGACCGGTCGCGGACGAGCGCGGACGGGAATACGCCGGAAAGGCCCATCGGACGCCACGTGAGGCCGAAGTCGTCCGACCGGAGCGGACCCTCCCCGATTGGCGCGGCGAAGAGCGTGTCGGGGCTCTTCGGGTCGGCGATGAGCACGGCGCCTTCCGCACGCGTGCGGTCGTTCCCTCCGAACACGCACGGATGGACAAGCTTCATCGTCCGCCCCGCGTCGTCCGTGCGGTAGAGCCCGCGCTTCTGGCTGCCCCACGTCCCGCCCACGGCGAAGACGGCGCGGTCGGGGTTCGCCGGATGCACGGCAACGCCGCGCACCATGCAGGACCCCTCGCCCGCGGGCAGTGCGCCGTGGAGCATTCGCCACGTCTTCCCGCCGTCGTCGCTGCGGAACACGCCGCCGACGTCGCTCGTCAGGTAGATGCGCCGCGTGTCCGACGGCGCCCAGGCGGCCTGCTGGAGGTATCCGCCGCCGCCGAGCGCGCAGCTCGTCCAGCTTCCGTACACGCGATGCGCGGGTGCGGCCGGCGCGAGAGCGGCGACGGCAAGCGCGGTTGCAAGGACTGTGGCGGACATGGCTTTACTTCCCGTACACCGAATCGTAGTATTCCTCGGGCGTCATGAACTTCGTGCCGCGGTCCTTGAGGAACTCGACCACCTTGACGAACTGCTCGAAGCGGTCGTCCCCCCAGGCTGCGGGGTGCGACTGGAGGAAGAAGTACTTCCGGTCCAGGTTCTTCGCGTAGCCGTTGAGGAACTTCTGGTAGTCCGCGACGCCGACGGACGACTCCATGTTGACCGCCCACACGCGGTCGAGGACGAGGAGATCGGGATCGCCGTCGTAGAGCTTCGAGACCTTGTCGGCCGGCTGCGGATAGAAGATGGCCTTGATGTCGGGATCGCGCTTCAGCGCCTTCATCGCCTCGGCGTCCACGCTCGGTCCGTAGATGCCGCCCGCGGGTCCGTACGTCTTGAAGCGGAACCCGAACTCGCGCTCGGCGAGCTCCTGGCACTTCGCGAAGCGCGCGAACGCCTCGTCCTCCGTGCGATGCACCATCTCGTTGTAGCGCTTGCCGTCCGGCGCCGTCCAGGTCGCGTGGTCCCATCCGTGCAACCAGAAGGAGACGCATCCCTTCGCGCGGCGCTCGGCGATCCACTTCTTCGCGGCCTCGCAGTTCCCCTGCTCGAATCCGTCGCAGATGATGCCGAAGCTGCCATGGATTCCGTTCGCCTCGAGATACTCGGCGATGCGCGTCCAGCGCGCGTGGATCGCGCCGTTCTTCATGGGCTTGACGTCGTCGAACTTGAGGAGGATGACCGGCGGGTTCTCGACGCGGGGGATGTCCGTCGGATCCACCGCCGGCTCGGCTTTCGGCTTGCGCACGGCGGGCGGCGGCGTGACCTTCACGTCGTCGGGAAGGCCCGTGATCTCGAAGTCGTCCCAGGCGGACGGCCGGTCTGCCCCGCTCCAGCTGTGTATCCAGAGCCGGAGCGTGACGGCCTCGGCCGGAACCGTGAACTCCTTGGAAAGCTTCTCCCACTCGCCGCCCGCCTTGAGCATGAGGAACTCGGGTTTCGCCTGGAAGAGCTTGCCCTCGGCGTTCTCGTACCAGAGATACGCGCCGCCGTTCGCCTTTTCCGCGCGCGCCCAGCAGGAGAGCGTGAACTTCTGCCCGGGCGTCACGGCGATGCGCGAGCTCTGGACGGAAGAGCCGCCCTTCGCCACCCACAGGCCGAACTTACCCGAATGCGCCGCGGAGTCGCGGAACGAGGAATCGGCGTCGCCGATGACCCACGCGCCCTCCTTGCCCGACTCGAACCCGGGGTCTGGCAGCGGATTGGCCGTCGCAGAAATCCCCAGCACGACCAAAGCGCAACTCAGCAGGCAATTCTTCATTCCACAACCCTCCCAGACTTTAAACTCTGAACTTCAAACTTCAGACTAAACAAGCTCCCAGCCCTTCTCGTACGCGCGGCCCCAGAACTCGGCGCCGGGAGAGCCCTTCGCGAGAAGGCCGGTCGCGGGATCGACGCGGACGGTCTCGCCCGTGAGCCAGGCGATGTTGCCGAGGTGGACGAGAAGCGTCGACTTCACGGACGAGTCGATCGGCTGGCTGCAGAGCTTCGGATCGCGCGCGCGGACGGCGGACGCGAAGTTGGCCATGTGCTCGCGGTCCGCGACGTCCGTCGGGTTCGTGAGGCTCGTGACGGACTTGTCGCCCGCGGAGGCGTCCCACTTCTTCACCTCGTCGCCGTTTCCGTCGAATAGCGTCGCGTCCGCCGGCCCGAAGAGGACGGAGCCCTTCGTGCCCAGGAGGTAGCATCCGCTCCACGCGTCGTTGGGCTTCGGGTACTTCACCGCGCTCTGGCCTTCCCACGTGATGACGTTCCCGCCGGGGAACTCCCACGACACGTGCTGCGCGTCCGGCCAGCGCCAGTCGTCCGACGCGCGGTGGTAGAGCTTGCCGCCCGACGAGACGACGCGCTCGGGATAGTCGAGCCCCATCGCCCAGCGCGCGAGGTCGACGAAGTGCGTCGCGTTGTTCGGACACTCGCCGGTGCCCCACGTGCGGTGCCAGTGCCAGTTGTAGTGGACGATGTTGTCGCGATAGTCTTCGCGCGGAACGGGCCCCTGCCAGAGCGCCCAGTCGAGCCATTCCGGGACGGGCGTCAACTTTCCGTTCGCAAGCGGCTTGCGCGCGTTCTGGTACCAGGTGCGCGCGAAATGGATGTCGCCGATGACGCCGGCATGTATCTCCTTCATCGCCGCGAGCGTGACGGACGCGCTGCGCCGCTGCGAGCCCATCTCGAAGACGGCGCCCGTCTCTCCCTGCACGCGCCGCAGGACCGCAAGCTCGGCCGCCGTCGCGGAGCACGGCTTTTCGACGTAGATCGCCTTCCCCGCCTTCATCGCCGCGACCGCCGCCCACGCGTGCCAGTGGTCGGGCGTCGCGCAGATGAGTCCGTCGATTGACTTGTCGTCGAGCGCCTCGCGGAAGTCGACAAGCATCTTGGGGCGGACGCCCGTCATCGCGAAGATGCGGTCCGACGCCGCCTGGCGCGCCCGCGCGTCGACATCGCACACCGCGGCGATCTCGACGCCCGGCAGCTCCGCCGCGCGCTGCATCAGCTGGAAGCCCCGTCCGTTCGCGTGGCAGCCCATCATCGCAAGGCGCACGCGGTTCGACGCCGCGCCCGCCCCGAAGGCCCGCCCTGCGGCGGCAATCGCGAAAAGCCCCGCCGCGCCACCTATGAATTCACGTCTCTGCATTTCCTTCGCTTCCTTTCATTGGTTCCCGCCCTAACGAGAAGGTCATGGCAATTGTACCAAATCCAAAACCGAAGGGCGAGAACATTACGCAAAAAAAACCGCGCCATTTGCGTATCTCCGTCGGCGAAGCGGGCCGCTCCGTCCGCCGCCTTCGCCAACGCCGGCGCATTGGATCCGCATCGACCTCCCCTTCCGCGCCTTGTCCCCAATCCGCCGCGCCCTAGTCAACCAGCGAGATCGACACAAGGGACTGGGGCTTTGCCGAAGCACGCGGCACATTTGCCGCGCGGCACCAAAGGCCGATGCCGTCTTCAACAGCCACGACCTCGACGGGGTCCATCTGGCGCATGTTGACTGCATGGGCATAATGGTAGTTGCCTCTGAGCAACGTCTCGGCCGACGCGGCGTCAGGAAGACCCCCGCCGGCACATTCCCAGAAAAGTCGGTAGCCTCGCCTGTCCTTGCGCGGCGACAGGGCGGCAAAGCGCGAGGGGCCAAAGCGACACTCGAGCTTCGAGACGACTTGAGCGACAAATGCCGGATGCATCTTCTCGCCATGCAGGTCGATGGTTCCGCCCGCGCGGTAGCAGAACTCGAGGCGCGGCGTCTTCGCGACGAAACCGGTGCATTCGACGACATCGCCGAGCCTGTAGTCCGTAAACCCGTTGCCCGTCGCAAGCACGACCCCATATCGTTTCCCCTTCTCGAGCCGTTCCACGCCGACCGATGTTCCGGCGACAGGTTCGCCGCTTGCCTCATCGACGTGCTCGAACGAAAGCGAATGGGATGTCACCGCGGCGACGCGCCGCCCAAACCAGGGAAAGCTCACCACCCCCTCGGTCGCCATAAGCCCTTTCCCCTCGACCTCCACGCCGGGGAACGCCTCGCGCACCTTCTGCGCATCGGACGCGGCAAACGCCGCGTCCCAGCAGCTGACGAACCTAAGTCTCGGCCAGACTTCGCGAAAGCGCCGCGCGGCGAGGCTTTCGCGAAGCCGCGCGTCGGACGCAAGTTCCGACGCATGCGACGCCATGAAGTCGAGAAGCCGCAGAAACGCCGACGGATGCCACACCGAGACGAGCCCGAGACGGCGCGACGCGACAAGCGCCTTCGCCGTCTTGAACATGTGGCGCTCCGGATCTCTCTCGCCCGCAACGGCAGCGGTGACCGGAAACAGCGCGGCCGTCATGCGCGCGCGGAAATTTCCGAGATACTCGCGGTCTTCCGCAAAGCCGCGGCGCGGTCCGTCCTTCGGCTGGCGCACTTCGGTATAAGGCGATATCGACCAGTAGTGCGTGCAGAAGAGGAGCCCTGGATGCCGCATGTAGATCGACGCAATCCACGGATTGACCGCGCGCATGAACTCGCGCCGCAGCTGCTCGGTGTAGGGAATCCACTTCGTCCCGCCCGTGGTTCCGCTCGTGGGCTCTTCGAGAATCACGTCCCCTGGGCGCGTCGGCTTGCGGCGAGCGGCGACTTCCGCCTGCGCCCTTGCTGGGTTGCCGAGCGCACGCCAGAAGCGAACCGCGTCGGGCAGCGTCGAAAGGAACCACAGCAGATTGGCCAGCAGAACGCGCATCACTCGTACCACTCCGGCGAGACGTCGGCGATTACGCGGTGTCCCAGCTTGTTCAAGTTGTCCATCGAAAGCGGCGCAAGGCAGCAAAGCTCGTCGCCGTCAACCCAGCCGGGGTTCAGCGTGCGAAACCGCACCGACTCCCGGTCCATGCGGAGCGCGTCGCCCTTCAGCCG